>Ga0255055_10000010_pt1 | contig 125689 bp, 115 predicted proteins | sample JV7_2_27_MG_FD_188633 | JGI IMG/M metagenome (GOLD analysis project Ga0255055, IMG submission 188633) | Seawater microbial communities from Jervis Inlet, British Columbia, Canada - JV7_2_27 | ecosystem: Environmental > Aquatic > Marine > Inlet | place: Canada: British Columbia | collected... | reverse complement strand
TGGAAGCCGCCTGTGAATCATCCATGGCGAAACTACGGAAGCTCCAATCCCAGAAAGAAGGTTGACTCTGTCTCAAGGTGACATTTCTGCTTTGTGAATTAAGGGCCATTTCTACTTTGGGTTGACACCTTCAACTTATCTTGGATATCTGGATAGGGTATAATCCGCGCGCAGGTGTAAAAATGGCAATTGTTTATCCGTTTACTGCTATTGTTGGTCAGGAGCGCATGCGGCGCGCCCTGATTCTGAACGCTGTCAACCCTCGCATCGGTGGTGTATTAATCCGGGGCGAACGTGGCACGGCGAAATCAACGGCTGCACGCGCATTAGCCGTACTGCTCCCGGAAGTGGAGGTTGTCGCCGACTGCCGCTTTGATTGCGATCCTCAACAAATGACGGGCTTGTGCACAGAATGCCGTGAGCGCATCGCTCGCGGCGAGAAGCTCCCCGTGGCGATACGCAAGACGTCCTTTGTTGACCTTCCCGTCTCGGCCACTGAAGACCGGGTTGTCGGGACACTCGACATCGAACGAGCGATAAAGGAAGGCGAGCGTCATTTTGAACCCGGCGTCCTCGCCGCAGCCAACCGGGGCCTGCTCTATATCGACGAAGTAAACCTACTCGACGATCATGTCGTCGATCTTCTCTTAGACTCCGCGGCCCTGGGCATGAATATCGTAGAGCGTGAAGGAATTTCCTTTACCCACCCCGCCCGCTACATCCTTGTCGGAACGATGAACCCGGAAGAGGGCGACCTGCGCCCGCAGCTCCTCGACCGATTCGCACTCTCCGTGGAGATACGCGGTTTACCTGACCCACGCGATCGGGTTTCTATCATGGAACGCAATCTGGGGTTCGAGGCGGAACCAGAGGCCTTCCGCAACCAATGGTTAAAGCAGGAAAATAAGATATCCAACGAGATTGCCGCCGCGCGCAATATACTCAACGATGTAACCTACAACAAGCGCGATTTGCTTTCGATCGCCGCCCTCACGGCTTCCCTTCAAGTGGATGGTCACCGGGCAGATCTAGTGATTCTCAAAGCCGCACGTGCCCACGCCGCTTACGAAGGACGCATGTGTATCAACGAGCGCGACATCGCACTCGCCTCGGAATTAGCCCTCCCACACCGCTTGCGACGTGGACCTTTCCAGCAAGTAGATGTCAACATCGAAAACATCGAGAACCTGATCGAACAAATCCAGTCTGAATTCAATGATGGCGGAGAAAGCACAGATCCATCAGATGACACCGAAGAGCCTGCCGCTAAAAAAAAAGGCCTCCAGCAAGCCTAGCCGATGACGAGGCTGAAACTTCAAAAGAGCAGGGATCTTCTGAGCCCGTTCAACAATCCACACCGGAAACCATCCATGCCCGTTGGTGGGAAGGCGGAGATAAAGTTAAGGTCGGTCATTCTTTTGTGCCGCGCAAACTCGAAGGGCACATCGACCGCCTGACCCGTCGTCAGAGCGGGCGGCGAACCCGCACTAGAACTGAACACAAACGCGGACGATACATCCAGGCAAGACCGGTAAGAGAAAAGACCGCCGATATCGCATTTGATGCGACCTTCCGCGCCGCTGCCCCACACCAACTGTCGCGCAGCGAGCAACGCAAACGCGTCTCCTTCGCCATTCTCCCACCGGATCTGCAGCGCAAAGTTCGCGTCAGCCGCGCGCCGAACCTGATTCTCTTTGTCGTGGACGCCTCCTGGTCGATGGCCGTCGCCGAACGGATGTCGGCAACGAAAGGCGCCATTCTTTCTCTAATCACGGATGCCTACCAACGCAGGGATCGCGTAGGGCTGATCGTCTTCCAAAAAGATCGCGCCCTGTCAGTGATGCCACCGACGAATTCCGTTCACCTTGCCCACCGCGCCCTGGCAGATATTCCGGTCGGCGGCAAAACCCCGCTTTCTGCCGGCTTGAATCTGGCAAGCGAAGTCTTCCGCAAGGAGACTAACACCCGCCCCGAAGTACTCTCATTAATGGTTCTGCTCACCGATGGCGCAGGCAATGTTTCTATGGGCGATTTGCCGCCTCAGGAAGAGGCGCATCGAGCGGCTGAACGCCTCCTCGATCAGGGAGTCCGCTCCGTCGTTATCAATATGGAGCACGCCGCGTTTGACCAAGGTCTGGCCCAGGGTCTGGCTGATCATCTGGGTGGACCATGTTACACACTTCACGAGCTAAAGGCCGACCATCTCTACCGTGCCGTCAAACAAGAGCTCGAGGGTGTCTCTGGCAAAGCCCGACCTCGAAATTCCTGACGGTATCTCTCGGTCTTCGAGAGAGGTTGATGAGATCTAGATCCTACTTGTTCTGTAAATGAAATCGGAAACCACGAAGGTATTCCTGCGCCCGATGCCAGGGGGGGGGCGTGAGGCGAAGTTGATGTGATCTACATCCCATAGATCTTACGCCGAGTACAACCAAGCACTGTAGCTTTCCCTACAAGTGCTGGTTTGTTTATGTTCCCAATCCCTTTTTTAAGGGCGGGCTTCTAGCTTTCGTTTCAGGCGATTGATTCGATGCTGAAGGTCATTGCTGATTTCCTCAGAGCGCCAATCATCCTCCCACTTGGACAAACAAGTCAACCCGACCTCCGCCCAGTTTTTCCCCATATCCAGATCTCTTGCATGCCACTCGTAATACATGGCCAATTCGATGCAAGGGCGCGGATCGTCCGGTTTCAATTTATGCCATCGTTTCCATCCATCAACCGCTTGCTCGCGCTGCCCCAACCGCTTTAAGTAGGCAGTGTGATGGCGCAGAGCCTCGAGCCTTAGAACAGGATCACTGCTCTCAATCGCTGCTCGAAAAGCTAATTCCGCTGACGCGCTCCTCCCGGCACTTTGGTGCCATCGAGCCACACCCAGAGCCTCCGCCGCTGATAAATTCGAGAGCGCATCCGCTCGATGACGGTCCATGACTTCCACAGTCAATCGCACCAGGCTGAGGATGTCCACCGCGTTATGATAGATGACGCGCTCCATCTCCCTGGAATCACCCGTACGCAGATAATCCAGATAAAGACCGGGAATCAATTCACCTGGGACATCGTCCCCACTTCGTTGAACTCCAAGAACCTCTCGTTCGATCGTGTTTAATCTACAATCGGGCAATGATCTTCGCCACAGTCGTCTTGCCGGGTAGAGTAAATCCAAATGTGGCCATCCCGTGAGTGGGAAGCGCTTACGCATTCCAACGGTGAATCGCATTTCCAAAAGGGGAATATCGAAGGTCCGACCGTTGAAAGTGACGAAACCTGCGTTTGATCCGAGATCGCTTTCTATGGCATGGAGCATAGCTTGCTCATCACCAAGGTCGCGCAGGAAATACTGACGCAGCCTGAAATCGCCTTCGCTGAATTTCCCGACCCCAACAAGGAACACAACCGTTCCCGCTCCTCCTGCCAGCCCGGTAGTTTCGGTGTCGAGAAAGACAAGGTCCTCCAAGCCCATTCCTTCAAGAGATGGATCTGATGCGATCTCAGCGGTTGACTTCGACTCGAAATCTGTCAACAAATTTAATCGGCGCGAACCGTGCTCGTGAATTCCTGGATATTGAGTTTCTATGATGTATGTGGTGCCATGCGGTGTTTCCTGTGGCACTCCTGGCTGTACTCCAGAAACATCTCGCCGGGTCTTGGCACGTAAAGTTTTTCGGGTTGACTTATTTCGCCCGATGCGTTTTAGACGCTCCTGGAGTCTTTGCTCTTCGGTCATATAAATAATTTATGTATCTCTTATGGTGACATCTTGGGTGAATTTGCCGATTTTCCTACCAGCACTCTGGGTTAAAGACTTAAAACAATCTCACATTAAATGGTCCCTTTTAAGGTGCGATTTTAACAGACCTCAATGCGGGGAAGAAAGTCACGCGGCGCCAATGATCTTCTTCAATGGCTCGCCCATTACTGCCCAAGTATTATAACGCTCGGAGACGAGAGACGGGGCACTCCTATGCTCATCGCTGTCTCCTCCTTTGGCGAAAGCCTCCGCGGGCATACCACCTCACCACGCCGGCGGAGGTGCCATTTAAGGGAAAAGCGTATGACCTGTGGGTCACACGCTGCTAATAATCCCGCCTCTCTGAACTTATTTATTCGATACGGGCAACACTACGGTGAAGGTCGCCCCCTTTCCCAACTCCGATTCTGCCCAGATCCGTCCCCGATGCTGTTCAACGATGGATTTTACGATCGAGAGACCCAACCCGGTTCCGCGCTCTTCCTCCGGGACATTGCTCGCCCGGAAGAATTTATCAAACAAATATGGCTGATCCGCCGGCGGGATCCCCGGACCCGTATCAGATATGCGCATGATGATCTGACCATCCTCTTCATGGATACCCAGGACGACCCGTCCTCCTGGTGGTGTGTACTTCAGCGCGTTCTCCAACAGGTTCGCAATCACCTGTCGAAGACGTATCGGATCACCGTGGACCGAAGACAGCTTTTCCTGCAGGTCCACCTGGAGGGTAATTTGCTTGGCCTTGGCCATGCTTGCTAGACCCTGCAAGGCATAGCGAGCCAACACGGAAATCAGCGTGTCTTCTTTCCTCGTATCCAATCCCGCTTCAATTCGCCCTAGATCGAGTAAATCTGCCACGAGGCGAGAGATTTGCTCAACGCTCAATCCTGCCCGGTGCACAAATTCCCGCTGCTGATCTGTAAGGGGACCCACTTGATCGATTAGTTCAATATAACCCAGGATGGCAGTGAGCGGCGACCGAAGGTCATGCGAGACCGTGGTCACAAACTCGGTTTTTATTCGGTCGAGTTCTTTCAGGTGCGTGATGTCATGCATCAATACAGACTGACCAACACCCCGAATTGGGGTGCGGAGCAGATTGAGTACTCGCCCGTCAGACAGGGTGATCTCTTCGCGATGCAGAGATGGCCCAGGTGATCGAAGCAGTTCTAAGAGCCGGGGTTCATCAAAAGCCTCAACAATGGAGCGCCCTATGAAATCCCCGCTGACGTTAAATGCCTCTTTCGCGGCGTAATTGATAAGCAGCAGTCGATTCTCGTTATCAACGACGATAACACCGTTTTCAGTTTGCGTAAGGATCGTTTCAAGCTTAGAGCGCTCGGCCTCCGTCCTATTGTAAAGTTGCGCGTTCTCAATCGCGATAGCGGCGTAGTCCGCCATTGCCATCATTACCGTAACATCATCCTGACAAAGAACTCGGCCTGCCTTTCGGTTATCCACCCCAAGGACGCCGATCGTCTTCCCGCGCACTTGCAAGGGGACATAGATTAGCGAGTGGACTAGATACGCCGTTTTAATTTTTTTAGGAGAGCCTTCATCGAGCAGTATTGGCTCGCCTGCTGCCATTACCTGCCCGGCGAGTGAATCGCGTACGTGCAACCTGAACGTGTTCGCGAAATCTTCATCGAAGTTTTGAGAAGCCCGCATGTAGAGTTCGCCGGAATCATTATCCAATAATAGGAGACTCCCCTCCTCCGCTCCGGTGAGTTTCACCGCGGCCTCTACGACTGTCGTGAGGACCGTATCAATATCCAATAGCGCAGTAACCGTTCGCCCGACGAGGGCGAGCGTCTCTAATTCATAGAGACGCCGGTCAAGTGACATGGCGTCTCCATGGGTTTCTTCTCTAACTCGCAGAAGATCTTGGAGTCGTCCACCCCGTTTAACAGCTCGCCCCACAGCAGAAAGTAGGTGTTCCGCCTCAAAGGGCTTTGCTAGAAAATCCACAGCTCCTGCACGCATGGATTCCAGGATAATCTGGCTAGACACATCGCTCGTCATCAGAATAGTTGGAACTGCAGGAAAGTCCCGCTGGAGGCTTTTGATGAGCTCAAGCCCGGTGAGGTTGGGCATTCGATAGTCCGTCAGCACCAAATCCGGCTGCACTTCATCAATCAGTTCGAGCGCGGATTTTCCATCCCCTACAGAATACACAGAATAGCCGGCGGGCTTAAGGATGGCTTCTTCGATGGAGCGTCTGATATCTCCGTTGCCTTCAACAACAAGAATTAATTCCCCGCTCATTCCTTGGCTCCTCTAGCATTGTTTGGGAATTGCAGGGCGATAGAGTGTGTAGTTTTTAACATCACAATAGACTGTTTAATTATCCAGGGATTTTACGGAGTGGGATCTCCAGACCTTTGTTCTACAATGTCTGAAATTCCGTCCAAGACGGATTCGATATCATGCATAACCGTGCCGAGCTCTTTTGATAACCTTGCGGCCTGGCGCTTGCCCATCAATGTGGCAATCTCAGCTTGTGCTGCGCGCAAACTACGGTGAACGTCCATTAGCCACTTCGCGTCAATGTGGTCGCGCTCTGTTGAGCGTTGAATTTCTCTCTCAAGGCGTTGGGCGCGATCTTCTAAAGCCTCGAACAACCTGGCGTTTACAAGAGAAATCGAGGCGTAGTCGGCAACCGCTTCCAACATCACCAACTGTCTCTCCGTGAAAGGTCTTGGATTTTTTCGCCCCACGCCGATCACTCCAATGGGTTGCTCTTTAACACTCACAGGGGCGATGATGGCCGCACTTGAGAATTGCGCCAACTTGAACTTCGCAAGTCCTTCTCCATGAATTGTCAGTGCTTCGCCGGAAAGCATGACGAGCGAACTGATTCCGTCGTCCCAGGGTTGATTTAATTTCTTTGCTTCTTCGCTGGGAAGATTCAGCTCCGCTCGCAAGACCAGATGATCAGCCCCTTCTTTCTTGACCAAAATCCACCCGAAATCCGCCTCTGTGATATACAGGCTCCCCTCGATCAGTTTTGCGAATAGCTGACCTTGATGCGTTGTTGAAGTTACTGTTTTGCCAAGCCCAAAGAGGGTCGTCAACTCCCGAACCCGCCGTTCCAATTGACGATTGCTCTCTGCCAACTGTTCAGCCAGTTGTCGGTGCTCGCGCCGCAGCTGAATCTCTTTAATCACCCGCTCGAGGGCGGCGACAAACTCCGGTTCACGAAACGGCTTCACAAGATAATCGCGCGCGCCCAGGCGAAATGCTTGGATCGCGTCCGCCTCCATCCCCTTGGGAGCAGTGACAATCATCGGCACTTCTGCCCCCTGGGAACGTAACGCGACGAGCAGATCCTTGCCACTCAATCCAGGCAGTGTGAGACTGGCGATAATCAGGTCCGGACCAAACTGCAGTGACTTCTGAATGGCCGTACTCCCGTCTCCTGCTGTTTCGATTTGATAGCCAAGCGGGTCTAATATCTGCCGTTCCAGAAGATCGAGAATATCCGGATCCTCGTCAACAACCAGTATCTTGCCAAGCTTCGATGTCGTCACCATGAAAGTATGATAGCATGGAAATCTGTAGACACGCATCGTCCTGGGGATCAGGATCCACCCTTCCTGACCGGATAATTAGAATCACCTTAGAAACCCAAAAGTTTCTTGACTTGCTTTCTAGCACCCTATTAGAATCAAACATACAGGATGGACAGGTATGGAATACAAGGATTACTACAAAGTATTAGGGGTCGATCGGACTGCGAGCGGTGATGAGATCAAGCGTGTTTATCGAAAACTCGCGCTTAAGTATCACCCCGATAAAAATCCTGACGACAATCAGGCTGAAGAGCGCTTCAAGGAGATCAACGAGGCTTACGAAGTATTGGGCGACTCTACTAAGCGGGGGAAATATGACCAGCTGGGTTCTTCTTATAGAGCTTGGGAACGGACCAGTGGTCAGCCAGGTTCATTCAATTGGGATGAATGGATGTCCTCCGGGGGACGAGGGGGCGGCGTGCGGGTTGATGTTGGAGATATCGGCGATGTCATTGGAGGCTTTTCCGACTTCTTCTCTACCATCTTTGGTGAGATGGGCGCTCAACAACAAGGACACCGCACTCAGGGTCGCAGACGCGGGCGCGACATCAAGCAACCCGTCACGATTACACTCAGTGAGGCCAACACAGGGGCGACTCGCGTCTTAACCATCAACGGGAAAAATATTGAAGTATCCATCCCGCCAGGTGCCAAAACAGGCACAAAGGTGCGCGTAAGCGGGCTAGGCGAGGCCGGCGCACAGAAGTCCGGCGATCTCTTTCTCGTGATTAACATCGAGCCTGACCCTCGCTTTAGACGCAACAAAGACGATCTTCACACAAAGGTGAATGTGGATCTTTACACCGCGGTTCTCGGTGGAGAGGTCGAAGTCCCTACGCTATCCGGCAACGTCGTATTGACCATCCCATCAGGCAGTCAGCCTGATCAAAGTTTCCGTTTGAATGGGCGCGGTTTGCCCAATCTTAAAAATAAAAATGAGCGGGGCGATCTATTTGTACGCCTAGACATCGCCCTACCGCGTGATCTCAATCCACGCGAGAGAGAACTCTTCGAGGAACTTGCTAATCCGCAGGATCTCTAACGCGAGCGAAGCCATGATCGCTCTCGAAACATCTTTGGTAATCACCCCAGTCACTTAAATTGGTGGGGGATCAACTTGATCTCAACTTTCATCCGTCAACCATCGTAATTAGGTGGAAGGGATGCAAATAAAGGACGATGCAGCAATGAAGAAGCGAATACTCCTGACCGTCGTAGTAACACTTAGTCTTTCAATTCTGGCTTGCAGTTTTCAACTTATCCCGCCCTCACAACCCGAGCCGACTCCTTTCCCCGCTACAGTGCTTCCAGTTTCTGCCCCAATAATTGAGGAAACAGGATCGGGACCCATCATAACGGGCGAGACATCAATCACCAGCAGTAACCTTACCGGGCTCTACGAAAGGGTTAACCCGGGAGTGGTAACGATCTGGGTTTTCGAGGAACTTGATGCTCCTCATGAAGTCACGATCCCGCGCGGGCAGGGGTCGGGATTCGTAATCGATCGCGATGGGCATATTATCACCAATCTGCATGTTATTGCCGGAGCAAGTGCGATTGAAGTTGACTTCACCTCCGGCATGAAAGTGTGGGCCGAATTGGTTGGTGTCGACTCCGACTCTGACCTTGCCGTATTGAAAGTTCATGTTCCTGAGGCCGATCTTGTCCCGCTTCCCCTGGGGGATTCAGACGAAATAAAGGTGGGTGAATTTGTAGCTGCAATCGGAAACCCTTTCGGTCTGCAAGGTACGATGACGGTCGGTATTGTGTCCGCGATTGGACGTTCACTTGAGTCGGAGCACCTGACACCCGAAGGAATCCGCTTCTCAGCAGGAGACCTGATTCAGACTGACGCCGCGATCAACCCCGGCAACTCTGGAGGTCCACTCCTGAACTTCAGCGGTCAGGTAATTGGAATTAACCGGGCAATACATACAGAGACTTTCACTGTTGATGGGAGCGCCGCTAGCTCGGGCGTGGGCTTTGCCATCCCGGTGAACATCCTTCGGCGTGTTGCGCCGGCAATCATCCAGGGCGGTCACTTTGACTACCCTTACCTCGGGATCTCCAGCCTGAACGATCAGCTTTGGAATTTAAAAATAATTGAGGCGCTAGGCTTCGGCACCAATGTATTCGGCGCTTATATCACCGAGGTCGTCCCTGGCGGTCCCGCCGACGCGGCCGGATTACGCGGCGGCAGTGAGGAGACGTCCATCCCTGGACTCTTAGCTGGTGGCGATTTACTCATCGCCATTGATGGGCAAATCATCCGTCAGTTTGACGATATGTTGTCTTATCTATTCAAGCACACAGAAGTAGGTCAGGATGTTGTCTTAACAGTGATACGCGACAACAAGGAGATAAACATCACCCTAACCATCGGCGCCCGCCCATAATTAACGAAAACGGCTCCCAATTAAGATGCTCTCGGGAGCCGTTCGCATGTTTGGCCGATGGTTATTATCTAAACAACGATCGCTCAAGTGAAAGAAGATTGTTCGCCAGTATTTCCAGATCGCGACTCGCCGCGAACTCATCCGTATCAAGTTCTCCTTGAACGAGTTCTAAGCGATCGATCATGCCCCGCACTGTCTCAGCATCCTCGGCGCTGAGCTTTTCCTCAAGCTCCACTAAGCTAACCTTTGTTCCTGCAAGGGCGGCCTTGGCCGCGATCTCATCCTCTTGAGCCAGAGCAAGCTGTGCTGAGGTCACATTAACCAAAACATCAAGAAGCTGCAGTTGAGACTCGCCCATCGCAAGCTCGTCGATTAACTGTGCATTCTCCGCCTGCAACGGTCTCAGGTCCTCAAGTTCAGATTCCAACGACTCAACTTCGCTTCGCGCCTTTTCAAACTCGGTGGACAACGGACCTACGCGAACGAGCCACATCGCCACTAAACCCAGCGCGAATACTCCCGTGACACTCAACGTCCAAAACAGGAGCCGTCTCAGGCGGCGCTTTGGCTTATCTGGCTCCACTGGGACTTCGTCTGCTTCAGTTATTTCCTGATCCGTTTCCGTTACAGGCTTTTCGGCTTCCGCGGCCTCGACATCAGGAGCTTCTATCGTGATTTCGAGTTCGTCGCTAGCCTGGGTCTCTTCTTCATTCATCTGAGCTCTCCTCGTAACTTCTTCCCGGATAATTACTCTGAGTCAAGATCCTCGGGGTTTGTCACAACGATCAATAGCTTCCAGGCGATCTTTAATTCGTCCTCGGCGATGGTTGGTTGCGTGCGGATATCCTCAAGCGCGATGTCCAATCGATCGACAATCTCATCGAGAATGGTTATCCTGTCTTCGTTTTCTGCCTCTCCACGCCATTGCTCCGCTTGAGCGTCAATCAGCGCCCGGGCCATTACCACATCTTCACTTGCCTGTCCCAAATTTGCCTCAGACAGCCAATATTGGGCCCGCGAGAGAATAGTCAACGCCTGGATGAATTTAAGCTGACTTTGCATCTCATCGAAGGGATGCCCGGCTTCAGAGAGCGCCTTTTCTAGTGCATCCAAACGATCTGTCATTACTGCCAGGTCGGCCACTAGAACAGTCATCTGCTCATCTATCGTATCAGACTGAGCTGCAATTTGATCATCAAAATCATTCGCCAGCCCCTCAAATTCGAGCCGCAGTCCATCAATCTCCGAATCCCTATCGGCCAATTCAGACTGCAGCTGTGCAACCTCTTCTTGAAAATCCTGGACCTGCTGATCGTATGATTGACCAGGTCCAATCGCAATCTGGTAAATAATTCTCCCTCCAAAATATAGCCCCAATCCAATCGATAGTCCTAACACGATTGAGACGAGCAGGCGAAGGAGCACCATTAACACCCTGGCAAAAGGGTTGCTTGTGTTTTTATTGTTGCTTGTGGCGTTGTTATCAGACGCTTCCATATCCATCCTCACAACTATATAGGAGCCCAGTATAGGGAGACAAACGTGTTAATCAATCGGTCGCGATCATGTCACTAAAGATCAAGGGGGATATGTCTACTCCCCAGATCGTGTTAACGCACAATGGACGGCTTCCGCCGCCCATTGTACCTCACTAATTTTATGCCGCTTTACCGGGATTTGACCTCGATCTTCTTCGGTCGGGATTCCTCCGACTTGGGAATACGCAGCATAAGCACACCATCTTCAATTGCTGCCTCGGCTTTATCGGTGTCAAGCAGGTTGGGGAGACGCAGCCTGCGCTCGTATGAACCACGATGCAGTTCACGCAAGAGGACATCCTCTTGTCCGTTCTCCTTTTCCTTAATTTCGCCGCGCAAGGTGACGACATCCTCGATTATTTCAATTTGCAGGTCGTCAGCTTTCAAGCCGGGCACGTTAGCAGTGATCACATATTCATCACTGTTGGCATGGACATCTACCGGTAGCCGGCAGCCGCCATTGAAACCAACGGGGTGATGACGATGCATCCTGCGATGTCTTTGTGGAACAATGTAGTAACTCATTTCCAACACTCCTTTGTAGGTATACTGATTACGCTTATTAGGATACCCACATTGCATCAGATGTTTGCATACGGGATATATGAATTCCGTTAACTCCCACGTTAATCTTGTGTTTTTCAATGAACAGCACTCATTCATGAATGCATAAGCATGAAGATGCATCCGTCGTTATCCCGGTTTTTTTAATCATTTAGTTGACCCTACTCAACACAGGATTTATTGACAATATTTTGCGGGCGTTCGCCGGGCAAATGGAAGATAACGGTATGGTCACCGGATTTGGGCCAGGTACTTATCTAAATAACAAGGCGTAAACGCGCTTTCAAGGGAGATAAAACAGGGGGCCTTCATTTGGTGGTACAGGCTGCCGCCATATACTCACAAAGCGATTGGGTGCACCTTATTCTGTATTGGGTGTGGGGAGGGGGATGGTTTGCGGTCCCAGGACACGCGTGGCGGATTCATCCATCGTCAACCCGATGAAACTCTGTAGCGGATATCTAGTTGTTTCCTCTTGAAGCGTTCGCTGCAAAGCAGGGCTGCCTATCCCCATCAAGAGTGTGTAGTAATCTTCAGCCACGGCGATCTGTTCGGCGGTGATGACGACTTCACTCCCGCGACCATTCAGGAGTGCATCGAACCCCACTTCGAAGGCTGAAATCAAATTGAAAGATTCGTTCCAGAAGTTCGGATAGGCGAAGACTAAATCAATCAACTCGTCGTTGTGGGTCCAGAATATTTCACGGTAGTAGCGACCTGTTTCGGTGGGCATGAGCAACTCTGATTCGACCCGCAGATAGAGTTCAACCGTGCTCCACACATCTTTGCCAGTTACGACTACGACAGGTACTGCCAGAAGTAAGAGGGTTGCCAGGATGAGGATCAGACTGGTTCTTTTTTTCATCGGAACATCAATCTACTCTTGAGTTTATCCTTCTACACGTTTTGCGAAGGCACTCGAGCTTTTGCCAAGAATGTAATTCGAATTAGATTTACAATATCTCACGACAGTGTGGTGAAATCAATGGGAAATCCATCTGTCCAACCTTTGCCGCCACTGGCAGGATGGTCAATTTCAGGGGAACTAATCACACATACGATAACTTTTCCCTATTAGCAGGAAACATCCCGGCCTACTTGAGGATTCAAATGACTCACCACTCGACGGCCAGGTAGTGCAGTAATTCTGGAAGGATTCCTCGCCAAGTGTTGGATTCATGGTTCCCGGATTCGAGTATATACCTATGCTCAATACCCGCCTCGCGTAGGGCCTCGCTAAGCTCCAGGGTTTTCTCATACGCGGAATCAGTATCACCGGACATGAGAAATATCTTCGACGGCAAGTCTCCAGAAAGCGCTAGAGTGAAGGGATCGTATTCAGGGTGGGCATAATTCACATTCAAAGCTGGACTGAGCGCTCCAACACTCTGGATGATGCCAGTATTTCGGAATCCAATTTCTAACGCCCATACACCCCCGCGGGATATTCCTGCCAATCCCCGACTATCTCCCTGCTCAATCGTTCGAAAAGTTTGATCGATAAATGGCACCAAGCCATTTATGAATTCTGCTTCATAAGAGCCGGGCCCACCATCTGTGCTGCTAAACATCGGTTCGGGTGCGCGAGGCATGACAACCAAAAACGGAGGTAGTGTGTCATCCCTATAAGCATCCTCCAATGCAGCTTCAACGCCAAGGATCTGCCAGTGCTTTTCATCTTGCGGCTTTCCGTGGAGCAGATAAAGAACTGGGTATCGCCGATCCAGATCATCGTAGCAGGGTGGAAGATAAATAAGAACCGGGATCAAGTCAGGGGTCAACCATCCAGAATAGCCGGTGCGCTCCAGGCGCACAGAACTCTCTATGCAAGCGCGAGGAGAAGGCTCTGTTGGTATGGTCGCAAATTCGGTTGATGTAGGGGGAACATTCCCGGGGGTTACATCTCGTAATAAATCCGTGTAGTCGTCAAGGGCATCAGTCGGGGAAGGAGACGCGCCGGTCGCAATAGGTCCGCTGAGATCTAGACCGCCAACCAGGGTAGGAGGAATTCGCTGACAGGCAGTTTTGCTTACCGCGAATACCAATGTAAGAACAAATAAATTAAAGAGTATTCGACGATTCATATGAAAACTGAACCCCTGTGCGACCTCTGCATAGTTTATCGCTGTTTTTAAGCTAGATCGTCACATTTCTGCTGAGCTTAACGGACGCTCCTAATCCACTAATCCGCAACCCCTGCACGTCCATTGTACCGGGATTACATTCACTATCATAAACCTCGCACCTACTTCCATTTTAAATTAACAATCCTTCTCACACGCCCATTTGCGGGAAAATTGATTATTCCTAATTTAATCCGCGTCCCTTTTGATTCCTCCTCGTCTGACTGTACAATCGTCGACATAATGGACGCCTCAAAGCGTAGATCGGTTCAAAGATACTCATTGGGGCTGATGCTTATCTCTGCCGGTAGTCTGGTTTATGAGATCAGTCTTACCCGCATTTTCGCCGTTCAGCAGTTTCACCATTTTGCGTTCCTGGTCGTCGGGATGGCTGTCATGGGCATCGCTGCGAGCGGATTCCTGATCGCTATCCGGCCATCGTCTCCCCCGGCATCCCACCTCGCACTGGGATATTGCGGGGCTGTGCTTCTCGCGTACCTGATAATCAACCTCCTGCCCTTCGACTCTTACAGCATCGCCTGGGATAGGCAGCAGGTTTGGATTCTGATCCTATACTTCCTGGCTTCGGGAGGACCTTTCATCTTCACTGGGTGGGCTGTTGGCGCGGCGCTTGCCAGCGCCAGCGGTGAATCCCATCGCCTTTATGCCGCCAGCCTGATTGGCTCCGGCGCCGGGTGTCTGATGGCGCTGGCAGGGATGGAGTGGCTCGGTGGGGTTGGGGCAATCGGCCTGTCAATCACACTCGGATTGTTTGCCGCTGCAGTGTTCAGTGTGCGCTTTCCAGCCCGAGTAAGTCTCCTGGCACTTGGAACCCTTACTCTGATTATCTTCATTCTCGCACCACATTGGCTCCGGCTGCGACTATCACCATACAAACCACTGTCAACTATCGAGCTTGTGCCTGGGGCGGAGCTAACATACTCGCGCTGGAGCGCATCTTCCCGCGTCGACGTAATAGAGAGCAGGAGCATCCATGTGTTTCCGGGTCTCAGCTTGAGCGCATCGGGCGAACTTCCCATTCAAGCTGGTTTGTTTGTGGACGGTGAAGGGCCGCAGCCGATCACTAATTTGTCGCCGGATGACCCGACGATACACAATCTGGCATCTCACATGCCAGGCGCCCTCGCCTATGTTCTCCGGCAAGACAGGGCCGCGCTGATACTCAACCCTGGCGCGGGACTCAGCCCTCTCTTGGCTTTGGCATCAGGTGCGGGGCACGTCACCATAGCGACAGATAACCCCCTCGTAACCGAAGTTCTCGAAAGTACATATTTGGGATACAGCCAGGGGCTTTACAGCCACACTCGCCTGACCGTTAGCCCACGCTCCAGCAGGGGTCTGCTCAGCCTCGCCGATAAGCACTACGCTGTGATCGAATTTGCCTTGAGCGATAGCTTCCATCCCGTGACCTCGGGTGCCTTCAGTCTTTCCGAAAATTTCCTCCTCACCAAGGAATCTGTCATCCAGGCCTGGAGCCGCCTTTCGATTGATGGATTACTGGTAATCACGCGCTGGGTTGAGACACCACCAAGCGAATCAGCCCGGGCATGGTCGACGATGATTTCCGCACTTCGCGAGACTGGGATATCCGACATCCAATCGCATACGATCGCCTACCGCGGCATGAGGACGGCAACGATGATTGCCAGCCGGAGAGCCTTTACAGACGATGAACTCGCTGTGGTCCGTAGTTTTCTACAAGAAAATGGTTTTGACGCCCTCGTGCTCCCAAATTTAGAGGCGGATGAAGTCAATCGCTTCAATGTTCTTCCAGAGCCCGTTTACCATCAGCTTTATGCAAATCTGCTGGAGGACCCCGAAACTACAATCCGCGATTATCCGTTTAATCTGACCCCTCCGCGCGACACACAGCCTTACTTTTTCCATTTCTTTCGTTGGCGTCAAACATCAGATGTACTCGCAACGCTTGGAAAATTCTGGCAGCCCTTTGGGGGAAGCGGTTACTTTGTACTACTTGGCTTGCTGGTTTTAATGTTTCTCCTTGGCGTTCCTCTGATCATCGCTCCGCTTTACATTCTTCGTCGTCGATCTACCACTACTATTCCCCGCGCGGCGATGCTCCTCTATTTTGGCAGCCTGGGTGCCGGTTATCTGTTGATCGAAATCCCCTTGATACAGAGCCTGGGATTACCTCTCGATCAGCCCGCGCTCGCACTGGCGGCGGTTCTCTTCATCCTGCTCCTCGCCTCAGGCTTGGGCAGCTTGCTCTCCCCACGATTATCGCTGCGCCCCGCATTGTTTATATTGGTCCTGACGATATCCGTATTGACGATTGCCTTCCCTACCTTTGTTCAGTGGATCCTACCCCTGCCGCTTTATGCGAGAATTGCGTTATCCATCTTGATCCTTTTCCCTTTGGGTGTATTTATGGGTGTACCTTTTGCTTCGGGTTTGGCCCACCTTGAGATCAATTCCTCGGAGCTCATCCCCTGGGCGTGGGCAATCAATGGTGCGCTTTCCGGAGTCAGTGGTGTCTTGGCAGCGATGGTCTCTCTTTCGCTGGGTTTTCAAGCCACACTTTTTGCCGGAGGGTTGGTCTACTTGGCAGCGTGGTTCGCAGCGCCACACTTCTCGCGGCACTAAAGCCCATTTAGAAGAATTAATTATCATCGGTACTACATCAAATACCGTGGAGACCTTCACTTTGTTGTCACTTCGAGTAACCCGTTTTGGTTGGCTTGTAATTTTGGTGAATGAGCTCCAAAACACGGTATGCAGGAGCGTCCATCCTCCGCTCATGATTAAGCTGATGTGCTATGGGGTATAAGCAGGTTTATGGGGCTAATCCAGCGCTCGAGTAAACGGCACAAAGCGAACGCCGCCAAGGCTGGCGGATTGAAACTCATCCACCGACAGACGCGTGACCCGCCATAATTCCTGAACACCGCCAACGGGTCCTACCGGGATCACAAGGACCCCGCCAATCTTCAATTGTTGAAGCAGCGGCTGCGGGAGATGATCTAGAGCAGCCGTCACGATAATCGCATCGAAGGGCGCCTCATCGGGCCAACCGAAATATCCGTCTGCATTTTGCACATGGATGTTCTCATATGCGAGTTCTTTCAGACGCTGCTCGGCTTCGTTTGCCAGGGATCCGATGATCTCCATCGTGAAGACCTCGATATCCAACTCTGCTAAAACCGCCGCTTGATATCCGGAGCCTGTCCCGATCTCCAAGACTTTATCTCCCGCTTCGACATCCAACTCCTGCGTCATCAAGGCCACCATATAGGGCTGTGAGATCGTCTGCCCGTAGCCGATGGGAAGTGGGTTATTGTCATAGGCCAGATGGCTATATTCATCAGGGACAAATCGATGCCGCGGGACTCGTCGCATGACTGCGATCACCTCAGGTGAGTCAATCCCGAAAGCGATGATTCCGCGCTCGACCATCTGCTCGCGCTCTTCTACATACAGATCGGTCTCCACGGTGGCAGCAACCATCTGGAGTTCTTCAGTTTCCCGGGCAACTTCACCGAAATCTTCTGTAGCACGGAACCGCCCACGCAGAAAGATCGCTCCCCCGGCGAGGACGATGACCAGGCAAAGCAAAACAAGGACGGCAAGTCGTTTAGACATTTCGACCTCCGCCCTTGATTGTAGTATGAAAAACTTAGTTTATCGCAAGCGTTACAGACTGGGTGTAGATATTAAAGCTTGGGGGATTCTCAAAATGCTTCTTCACCGCGCATAACTCCGCTGCTCGGATCAGCGCCGCCTTATACTTCTCTGGAAAATCATCCGGAACCTGGACCTCAAGATCAACCTGCGCGATCATTCCCGTTGCCGGATTTGAATGAGTCCTCTGAACGATGCGAATTCCTTCTGTGGGCAAATCCCTCTGCTTCAAAAAACTCAGAATGTAGATCCCCGCGCAGGTCCCCAAGGATGCCAGGAAGGTCGCAAAGGGTGTCGGCGCCGATCCTTCTCCGCCTCCTTGCAGGGACTGATCCGTGCTTATCGTAAACGGTCCGAAGTGGGCGTCAACACGCGCTCCTCCAGGAAAGGTGATTTCCATCTCCATAATTGTCTCCCTAAACTTATGATCGCTTCTCCTTTGGATGCAGGAGAGCCCCTGAAGTTACAAACTTCTACCATCCCGTTATGAAAAAACTGACAGGGTGTATCAAAATAAAAACGGGGCGGAGTGATCCGCCCCGTCACTTCCCACAAGACTCCCGGAGTTTTAAAAACCTAACCAGTATAGAGGCGCCCAAATGATGTCCGGATAGAAAGCATCCATGAACCAAATTAATCCACCGCAAACCAGGATCAGGACGAAACATCCCGCGCCAGCAAGGAGCCACGGCCTCTTGGTTTTCTTTGGAGGCGCCGGGTCATCAAATGCCGGGCTCGGTGGTGCTGCTGGCTGAGCTTGCCCGGCTGGTTGCGCGACCGCCCGGGGAGCTTTCTTCGCGGGTTCTGCTGTTGCAGCTGGTTGGGCAACTGTCGCCGCGGCTTCCGGTGAAGTCGCATCGAAGGTTAAGGATATGGTTTCACCCAAAGCGACCAAATCGCCCGGGTTCATCACCCGTGGCGCCACTAATCGTTCACCGTTGACAAATGTGCCGTTGGTTGAACCGAGGTCTTCCAGAACATACCCACCCGGGGTGCGCGTGAGTCTGGAGTGTTGGCGCGAGACCTCCGCGTCCCCAACAACGATCTCATTGATAACATCGCGCCCAATGAGCGAGACCTCCTTCGTCAACTCAAAGACTGTTCCAGGGTTCGGTCCAGTGCGAACAATCATACGGAAATCTGATGGCATCGCGCCCTCCTTGTTACCTACGCGGTAGTGTACAAGCCGGTGTATTTCGAGTCAACTGCTCTTTTTCTTCCAGGGACGCACAATCAATCGTATTCCATCTACGCCAATGATGTCTACTCTGTCACCGCTTGTGATCTCGTCATCATCGTTCTCGAGTATTGCGCTCCAGAGCTCTCCAGCAACCTGAACCATTCCTGCGGGCGAAAGATCAGACCGTGCTTCGGCGATGCGGCCCACAAGTGACCCGGCGCCAACTTCAACCGGTCGTAATTGCGCGCGAATCACAAAGGTCAGGAGCGTCAGAAAGCCGATCGCGATCGCAATGCCAGTTCCTACGACAAGTGGGACAGAAACCCGTAGAAAGGATGGCGTTGCGGGTGAGTTAAACAGGACAAGAAAACCGATCACAAACGATGCTAAACCTGCAACCGTTAACGCTCCATGAGTGGGAGCTTTAATTTCCAATATAAAGAGCACAAAGGCGGTGATGATGAAGATCAATCCAAACCAATTCACGGGCAGAACCCCGATGCCATATGTTCCCAGAGCCAGGCTCACGATTCCGATGAAGCCGGCGATCCAACCGCCTGGCTGGGAGATCTCGATCAAAATAGCTTGAACCCCGACTGAAAGCAGCAAAAAGACGATGTTTGGATTGGTCAGGACTTGAAGAAATTGTTCAATGAAATTTTGGGGGACTTCAAAAACGATCGCATTGCCTGTATTCAAAACGCGCTCCCCATGCGCATCAACCATCTGGCCATCAATTTGATTTAGGAGCGACTCAATATCGCCGGCGATAAAATCTACCAGGCCTGCATCGAGCGCCTCTTGAGCGGATACAGCCTTCGCCGACTCAATCGTCGCTTCAGCCAAATCCGTGGCATCTTTTCCCCGATGTGAGGCCAGGCTCCTAACCGTAGCTTTGAGAATTTCCTTCTCCTTGGTTACGATAGTATCGCCGAGGTCTTCTCCCTGCATCCCAACCGGGCTCGCTGCCCCAATTGCGGTTTCGGGCGCCATTACGGCAAGATGCCCGGCTAATGTGATAACTGTGCCTGCACTCCCGGCAATCGCTCCTCGAGGGGCGACGTAAACCACGACGGGAGTCTGACTTCCACGGATCGCTTGCACCATTCGGTTCATGAGCTCAATGGACCCGCCAGGTGTGTCGATTTGGAAGATGAGCGCCTCGCCGCCTTCCCGCCGCGCCTGCTCAATCCCCCGCTCCAGGTACTCAACCATCGTAGGTGTTAAGGGCCCCGTTGCCTGCAATAAATACACTCGATTCTCTTCCTGCGCATTCACCCCTATTGGCATGATGAACGCGATTACTAGCAGGAAGAAAACCATGATGACCAATCTTCGAGACACTGTACACCTCATAAATCCGATTATATCCCCAAAATTGCTCAGTTTTCACAACTTGTCATGATTTATGTCTGCTTTATAATCTCTTTTAACAAAAGAACGCGCCGAGCGAATTGATTTCACCCAAAGAACCTTTGGGCAGAAAACCAAACAGCTGGATTAAGGACGTATCATGAAACGCATAGAATGTTCTGAATTCCGCGACGAAGAGGGCATCATCAGCCTGGAAAGCCGCGTTAGGGGGACTCTTAAGCACGGACTCAAGTGGCATACTGAAATGGAAGCCCAGAATGAAGCCTATGAAAAGTTAAGTAAGACACTTGGCCGTGAGCATTTGGCGATCTTCAATCTACCGCTACCCGACACAACGACCACGATCCCGATGCTGCTCCTCAGTCCGCAAGGTGTGCGTGTGATTCTGCCAAGCCCGGTCGTCGGCGTTTATCGGGCAAAGGGAGAGGCCTGGATGAAGTACGGCGGGGGACGCTCACGCCGTTTCGCGCCTGTCCGCCCGAATTTGCAATCCCGTGTTCAGACGATGGCGCAGGAAGTACATAGCTACCTGCAGAAAAAAGGGTATGCTCTCCCAGAAGTCGAGGCGATCCTGCTCTTCACCAATCCAAAGACCCACGTCGACACCACCGACCCTCGGGCGCGTATTGTCCAGGCTGGCGCCATAGACCACTTCGCTTCAAATGTAAACCAATTTCAAGCCATAATGAGCCAGGATGATATTCTTGAATTAACCGAAGTTTTGACCAAACCGACCAGACCTAAAGCAGAGCCCATCGCTGAGCCTGCTCTGGACCCGGAGCCGGAACCTAGATCCGTCGACCCCATCCACTTGCCAGAGGATTCCCCGACCAAATTGGATGCAGTTTTCGATATGGATGCTCCTGCCCTCGCCCCGCGGACCGAGCGCTCTTTGAAGCGCAGTCGATTCCCATTCTCTCGGCGACAGTGGATACTCCTCGCCATTTTGGTGTTCTTCGAAGTGATAATCCTGAGCGTCCTCACGATTCTGGTGATTTCCTACAGCTTTTACGGTTAGATCCACCGACGACACTGGAGCCTTATTTGCCCCCTCTCCTATCGATCATCATCCCCGCCCACAATGAGGAAAATCGACTATCGCCGAGCTTAGAGGCTATCCTTGAGTTCGTCCATACCCAGCCCTACCAATCAGAAATCGTTATCGTTGAAAACGGAAGCTCGGACCGCACCGCACAGATCAGCCAAGACTTCGCAGATCGCTATCCAGAGATTCGAGCCCTTCAAGAGCCGGTTGCTGGAAAAGGATTGGCTGTTCAGAGAGGTATGCTTGCAGCAAAAGGTGATTTTCGTTTTATCTGTGATGCGGATCTCTCGATGCCAATCGACGAGGTGAACCTCTTTCTCCCTCCCCAAGCTCCTCCCTTCGATGTTGCCATTGCCTCGCGCGAAATCCCCGGCGCAGTTCGTTATGGCGAACCTCATTACCGTCACCTGATCGGGCGGGCTTTTAATCTGCTGGTCCGGGTTGTGACCCTTCCCGGTCTGCAGGATACCCAGTGCGGCTTTAAATGTTTCCGGGCAGATGCGGCTGAGGAACTTTTTCCGCTGCAGACGATCACCGGCTGGACCTTCGATGTCGAGATCCTGTTCATCGCCAAGAAGCGTGGTATGCAAATCATCGAGATTCCGATTAACTGGTTTTTCAACTCGGGGAGCAGGGTGAACATCTTGCGCGACTCTGCCATAATGTTCGCAGATCTTTTTCGCATCCGTCTTAATAATTTAAAAGGGGTTTATGACAAGAAATGACCGCGGGCGTTCCCCCGATCTCGTGCTCGAGCTCGCGCTGCATAATGATGGTATTGCAGTAATTGCCGGCATTGACGAAGCCGGGAGAGGCGCCTGGGCAGGGCCTGTGGTTGCCGCCGCCGTTGTCCTTCCTCTTGATAACTCCAACCTGGAGAGCGAACTGGACGGCGTTCGTGACTCGAAGCTATTAAGCGCACGCCAGCGCAGCCATTGGGCTGAAATAATCAGGGGAATCGCCTCGGCGACCGGTGTCGGCCAGGCAACGGCTGAAGAGGTTGACACGCTGGGTTTGATCTCGGCCACTCGTTCCGCGATGACCCGTGCCTTTCATGAACTCGATCCCTCGCCTGATCATCTCTTGATCGATCACATCCTGCTGCCAGAGTCTGATCTACCTCAGACAGCGTTGCCTAAAGGCGACGCGATCGTGCTCTCTATCGCAGCCGCATCTATTGTGGCAAAAGTAACCCGTGACAATATTATGATTGAGCTTGAGGAGCGTTTTCCGGGTTACGGCTTCCCCCGGCACAAGGGGTATGGCACGAGTATTCATCGGCAGGCACTGGGAGCGCTTGGACCTTCGCCCGTCCATCGGCGATCTTTCGCGCCAATAGCAGCTCTCTCAGAAAGACCATGGCAGCAATATAGAAAACCGTAATTCTGCGGTGTCTCCTTCCTGGCGAGACGGATCAAATATTACCTGCGACATTCGTCATCTATGATTGTTACCCTTCTCATTGATTCGAGAAACCAGAAGGATTACACTACATCTAAATACAGTCGGAGTTTTATTCTTGTCATTGGATGCTTTTTTCTCTCCCCAATCCATAGCGGTAATCGGCGCGTCGACCAACACATCCAAATTGGGATATGCCGTACTCGATAATCTAGTAAACGGTGACTTCCTACAGGATGGCCGCAAAGTCTATCCCATAAACCCCAAGGCCGACGAAATCCTTGGCCTTCCCGCATTCCCCACCGTTTCCGATATCCCGGACCCAATCGATCTGGCTGTCATTGTGATCCCGTACCCTCTGGTACCCGCTGCGATGCGCACTTGCGGCGAGAAAGGAATCCCGGCGGTAATTGTGATCAGCGCCGGTTTCCGTGAGGCGGGCATGGATGGAGTCAAGCGGGAGCAAGAGCTTATTGAAATCACCAACGAGTTCAACATCCGCCTGATCGGTCCGAACTGCCTCGGTGTGATCAACACCGTGATCCCAATGAACGCCTCTTTTTCAGCTGGCCTGCCCCCTAAGGGTCCGATGGACTTCATGTCTCAGTCCGGCGCGTTAGGAACCGCAATTCTAGATTGGGCTCAAGCCGGTAGATTGGGGTTGAGTAAATTCGTTTCTTTGGGAAATAAGGCCGATGTCAGCGAGATCGATCTGCTGCGCGCCTGGGAAAAAGATCCGACATCGAACGTCATTCTTTCTTACATGGAGGGATTGCCCGATGGGCAGGAATTCATCCGCGTAGCGCGCGAGGTCTCGAAACACAAACCTATTGTGGCGTTGAAATCGGGCGTTACGCAAGCCGGCTCCCGCGCGGTTAGCTCTCACACGGGCTCGCTGGCAGGATCTGAGCAAGCGTATGAAGCCGCCTTCCAGCAATCGGGTGTCCTTCGGGCTCATTCCCTTCAGGACTTATTCGACATGGCTCGAGCCTTTGGTTATCTTAGCCCCCTTCAAGGTGATCATATTGCCATCGTGACCAACGCGGGCGGTCCTGGCATCCTAGCGACAGACGCCCTGGAACGAGCCGGCTTACAACTCGCCCGGTTTAAACCAGAATGCATAAAGGCGCTCGAACAGTTTCTGCCTGATGCGGCCAGCGCGGCTAACCCCATTGACGTTCTGGGAGATGCGCTCGCCGACCGCTACCGCTTTGCCCTTGAGCAGGTTATAGAGAGCCCCTTGGTCGACGGCGTACTCGTCATCCTTACGCCGCAAGCCATGACCGAGATCGTTGAAACCGCCGAAGTGATCGCCGAAATCAACGAGAAAGTCGACATTCCCATACTGGCTTGCTTCATGGGCGAAGCCCGCGTCGCTGCCGGTATTGAAATCCTGGCAAAACACAACATACCAAACTTCGCCTTCCCTGAGCGGGCAGCGATGGTACTACAAGCGCTGAGCCATTATCGAGAATACCGGGCAAGACCACTGCCCAGTTTCGAGAGTTTCGATGTCGATCAGAAAACTGTGCGGCAGACGATAGACAGTGTCCTTGATGAAGGCAGGCTTTCGATAGGGGATGCAGAAGCGCATTCGATCCTCGCTGCCTATGGTCTTCAAGCACCCCCGTCAGAGATTGCCGAAACAGCCGAGAGGGCGGTCGAGATCGCGGCGGAGATAGGATATCCCGTCGTTTTAAAAATTGCCTCGCCCGACATCTTGCATAAAACCGACGTCGGCGGCGTGAAAGTCGGTCTTCAAAATCCAACGGATGTGCGAGACGCTTTCGATCTGATCACATATCGGTCACAGCGCTATCTCCCGGAGGCGCACTTATGGGGATGCCAGGTCCAAAAGATGGTGCCCTCCGGATTAGAAATCCTCATCGGCATGAATCGCGATCCCCAATTCGGTCCCCTTGTTACTTTCGGTCTTGGTGGAATATACGTGGAGGCTTTCAAGGATGCTGCTTTCCGAATCGCACCTTTCTCGCGCGATGAAGCTGCACAGATGCTCACGGAGATCCGCACAACTGCCCTACTCGACGGCGTGCGAGGCGAGCCGCCTGTTGATAAGGAGGCCTTGATCGACGCTCTACTCCGAATCAGCCAGCTCGTCCTGGACTTCCCCGAGATTGCCGAGCTCGATATCAATCCCTTTATCGTGTATGAAGATGGTAGCGGAGGCATTGCGCTCGATATGCGCCTGATCCTCCGTATGACTGAAAGCAAACCTTCCACCGGGCTGGTGGACACCCCAGGGAGCTTCAAATGAAATCGTTGTATATCACTTCCGTCGAGCCACACTCTGGTAAAACCGCTATCTGTCTAGCACTTGGACAAATGATGCAATCCGATGGATACAAGGTGGGATATGTGAAACCTGTAAGCACCCAGCCTTGGCGCACCCCTGACGGCAAATTGGCAGACGAAGATGCCGTCTTCGTGCACAGCTCATTGGGTTTAGATGGTGATCCTTTAAAGGCTTCGCCCATCATCGTCACTGCCTCCGTTTTACACGATCGCCTAAAGGGTCTCAGCGAGCACGACCTCGTGGGTGATATACAAGAAGCCGTAAATAACGCGGGGAAAGGGAAAGACGTACTGCTTCTCGAGGGCGGCGCCAGTTTGCGCGAGGGCTATGCCATGGGTCTTTCAAACTTACGCATCGCGGAAGTGCTCGGCGCACCGGCACTGGTGATCGTTCCCTATAAGGGTGATATGTGTCTTGTAGACGATGTCCTCGCCGCGCGTTTTCGCCTGGGCGATCAGCTATTGGGTGTGGTGATAAACAGTGTTCCCGAGAGCAACCGATCGTTTGTCGAGGACTATGCCCTCCCCTATATCAAGACGAAAGGCATCCAAGTGATTGGGGTTCTCCCGCGCAAGCCGCGGCTCTCCGCTCTCAGCGTGGGTGAACTTGTAGATTTATTGGCTGCTGAAGTGCTTACAGAAGGGCTGGATCCGGACGTCCTGGCGGAGACGCTGACTGTCGGCGCGATGACGGCTGACGCTGCGCTCTCCCGCTTTCGCCGCTACAAGAACAAAGCCGTCATCACTGGTGGAGACCGGACGGATATCCAACTCGCCGCGCTCGAAACATCAACCGTCGTTCTCATTCTTACAGGTAATCTGCGACCCAGCCCGCTCATCATCCAGCAAGCCGAGAGTCTGGGTGTCCCGATCCTGTTGGTTAATGAAAACACCATGGAGACGATCGAGCTCATCGAGGGGTCCATAGGTAAGACTCGCCTGGGACAGCCGGAGAAGATGGAGACCTTTTTAAATCTGATAACTGAAAACGCAGATATCGCCAGCATCTACAAAGAACTTGGGCTGAAACGAATCTCTTGACATGAGATCGTCAAAGGCCACATTCGGCTGCTGTGCTCTTGGAAAAAGAGCATATCAAGAACTCGAGGCGAGCAAGAATCGCTTTCCCGGGCAGCAATCTCGGCTGGAAGTGACAAACTGAGAATGGACAGACATGAAAAGGAACTGTCCAGATTTCTATCTTTGGACGGCTCCTTTTTTGATCTAAGTCCTCAATTAACCTAAGGCGCTGCGCTGTTTTCAATTGCTAACCGAGCGTCTCCAGTTCTACCTCCAGCCGTGCGATCTCTATCCGCAAGTCCGCTGCCATCTCCGCTAACAGATCGCCCCCGTTCCTCTCGGCGATGCTCACTTCGAGCATCAATCGAACGGTATTGGAGTTTATTAATTCCTGTAGTTGTCTTTCCAAAGCTGAGATTACACGATCGAGCCGAACAATCTCGGCCTTCAGATGTACCATTATTTGCTCGCGCGTCTTGGTCGCGGGTTCTTCTGGGCGTTCTGGCTTCTGTGCCAACTTTTTCATCGCCGATAGGTTTTGCGCAGAATATGCATCGTTTACCTGCGTCATTACCTTCTCCCGCCGGCATTTCTCATCACGGTCGGTGACTAGATCTGGATGGAAGCGTTTAGCGAGAGTGCGGAAGAGTTGCTTGAGTTCCGCCTTCATTTCGTCAGACACAGGTGCTGGCGGTGGGGGTTCGGATGGTTCTTCGCGCGGTGCCCAGGTCCGTCGAAATTGCTCAACGACATCGACGTTAAAATCAGGAGAGTCCGCCCGCTCTCCCCACTGCGCCCGGTGTGCAGCACGCAAGCGAGCTTGATCAACATCCCCCTCTAATGAAGTCAAACGCTGTTGGAGTGATCCAACCTGGATCTCATATTCGCGTTCGAAACGCGCTAAATCCGCCTGCGTATCGGAGAGCTCGAACTGGAGTTGAGCAACCCTCTCATGCCTCGAGGCTACATCAGCTTCAAGGCTTCGTAGGTCCGAGTCTCCTGCTCGCTCAAGGGCTTGTTTGAGAGATCCCCTATTTCGCTTCTGAAACATTGATTACCTCTCAGGCCACTTTCCCCGCCATCTTTGCTCTCCCGGAAAGCTTTGCGCTCGTCAGATTAGCACACCGAGGATATTAACGTATTAAATCACCGTTTGCCGAGTTGCGAAATTCCAATGTACCCCGACACATTCGTTCTACTGATGTGCAGTAGGATATGCATGCTCACTTATAGCATTGGATGTCGCTTCTAGGTATCTTATCGCAGGGACCGCGGGGTTCGGCGGGAAATGCGCGTGGCGTAATATCCCAACGCTCCTGCGGAGAGAAGCAAGAGCACACCAAGAAGACCTAAAATTGTCGATCGGCCCCCGTCATCAGTATCGATCGATCCGCCAATTGAGGAGCTCGGTTGAGCTCCAAATTGTAGATACTTGATATCTCCTGGGTTTAGAGACACAGGCACATTCAATCCAGTCGTTGGGTTGTACTCTGGAGGAACCGCTGCGCTAACATTGTAGTCACCATTGGTTAATTCCGGGAAACAGTGGCCGACTGGATCTTCCTCTTCGCTCAGATCCTCCGTTGTAATTTCGCCAGCTACGATACCATTGATGTCAACAATGCTAAGCTGTCCTCCCGCGAGAGGCAGCTCCCCTTCTTCGAGCCGTCCATTGCCGTTCTCATCCATGAAGAGCATTATGCAAATTTCGGCGGATCCAACAATCGCTGTCGGCGTTAAGAGGTCCTGTGTGGGCGTCGTTTGAGCGTCAAAAGGCGCAGCAGTTGCAACCGCCGGTCCTCCGACACCCAATTCAAGCTCCATCCCCGGAGATATGTAATCGCCCGGCTGAATGCCATTCATCGCCATGAGTTCTTCAAGTGTGATCCCGGCAATAGCGGCAATGCGCCAGAGCGAATCTCCCTCCTGGACAAAATAAACGATCTTCCCATCCTGTCGCGGAGTGGGTGTGAGAAATGGAGTGGGTTGCAGAGCGGGTTTGGAGCTGTTCTCGGCGCGAACTGAGGCGATTGGATAGGCTATCCAGAGAAAGCCCGCCAAGATACTCGCAAGGAGCAGGAGATGTTTTAGACGTCGCGTCATCACTGTGAAGACCCTATCCTTCGATTATAGCCCCTACGGGGTTCAACGAACAATAGCGATCGGGATTTGCGATCCATTACGCGGGGAGTATCGCCTACGGGTCATGCGTCGCTATCGACGCCATGCTATACTGCCTCCGAGGTGTTCGATGCCGCTTGATATCATTGTCGGATCGCAATGGGGAGATGAGGGCAAGGGCCGGATTATCGACTTACTCGCCAGGGATGCGGACATCGTCGCCCGCTTTAATGGCGGGGACAACGCTGGACATTCCGTTACTGTCGCCGATCAACTCTTCAAACTGCACCTGATCCCCTCGGGAATCATCCAACCCCATACGATTTGTGTAATGGGATCGGGCATGGTTGTGAACCCTCAGATCCTTCTCGAAGAAATTGATCACCTCACCCAACTCGGTATCGATGCCTCCCCGCAACGCTTGAAACTATCGTATGCAGCGCACATCATCACGCCAGCCCATACAGCGCTCGATGGCGCCGAGGAAAGCATGAAGGGGCAGGGACAGCTGGGCACAACCCGCCGCGGCATCGGTCCCGCTTATTCAGACAAAGCTACCCGGATCGGGTTACGTGCCGAGGATCTACTCAACGAAGATCATCTGTCTCAGAAACTCGATAGGGTTTTAAACCAGGCCAATGGATTGCTCGAGCATGTTTATCATCAAGAGCCTCTCGACAAGGAAGCAATTCTGCATGCATTCCAAACGTTTGCTGATCGGCTGCGGCCCTACATTACCGATGTAGGCGCGCTCGTGCATGGTGAGATTAGTCGCGGTGGAACCGTACTCGCGGAGGGAGCCCAGGGCACCTTACTCGACTTGGATCACGGGACGTATCCCTTCGTGACTAGTTCTCACCCCACCGCCCCCGGGGCGCTGCTCGGCCTCGGGATCGGCCCGGGAAATATCCGCCGGATCATCGGGATCACCAAAGCATTCCAGACACGCGTTGGTGAAGGCCCATTTCCCACAGAGGCGTCAGGCGATACAGCTGAACTATTACGGGGCACCGGAGAACATCCATGGGATGAGTTTGGAACCACAACAGGCCGCCCCCGGCGCTGTGGTTGGCTTGACGGCGTACTGCTCCGTTATACATCTCGTATCAATGGCTTCACAGAAATCGCGCTCACCAAACTCGACATACTCTCCAACATTGACCCATTAAATATCTGTGTTTCCTACCAAAGAGGGGATCAACAATTCAAGGACCTCCCTCAGGGACCAGCGGATCTCTCCCCATTCAAGCCGGTTTTTGACCCCCTCCCCGGTTGGGAAACGGACCTCACTCAGATCAGATCATGGAATGCTCTTCCCTCTCCTGCGCGGTCATACATCGAGCGAGTTGAAACCCTCACCGGGTTAAGTGTTCGCCTCATCTCGGTTGGCCCCGAGCGCGATCAGATCATCGACAGATCGCTGTCTGAGTAGAAACAGGCAATAACCCTTGGTACGTTTTCATTCGGACGCATACGACGATCGCAGCTAGATCTATGAGGGCACTGGAATGTCGGTCCGTCCTCGTTTTTCCTGAATTGTTCAAGTTTCAATGCAGCGAAGCTTAGAATTGTCCGTCTTCGAAGACCCTCGTTCGAGCTTACCCTATATAAATTCCACCTTCGGTTATAATCCTCGCCATGCTTAGAAACCGGCGTAGACTCTTCTTGTGGGCGCTTTTACCCTTGGTTTCCATCATCACCCTGGGCGTAATCGCTTACCAGCTGCCAATCGTCCAGGAGAAAATTGCCTGGCGTATCTCGGAGTTTCAGGCGCGCATTAAATATGCGATCTCACCTCCAGAGGAGGCGGTCTTCACCCCTAATCCCACCGTCGTCGCCATGGTTCAGAGCACGCTTGACTCCTACACGCCGACCGTGACGGCCACCCCAAACGCTGCCCCATCCGCTACCCTGACGCTTAATTCAACACCAAGTCCCGTTCCCACCCCTATCCCCCCAAGTGTGCAGCTCAGCGGTGTCCGCCACGAATACCAGAAGTGGAACAATTGTGGTCCTGCCAACCTCTCTATGGCGCTTTCCTTCTGGGGCTGGGATGGCGATCAACGACCCATTGCAGAGTTTGTTAAACCCAATCCGCGTGATAAGAATGTCATGCCCTATGAGATGGCGAATTTCGTCGAGGGCGGGACAGGATTGAGGGTGATCACCCGTGTTGGCGGCGATATCGAATTGCTGAAGAGGTTCATCGCCGCTGGCTTTCCTGTGCTTGTCGAGAAAGGGTTTGAAGGCTCCGGTTTCAGTGGCTGGATGGGGCATTATGAGGTTCTCACTGGCTACGATGACGAAAAACAGATGTTCACCGCTCAAGATTCCTACATCATGGCCGATCTACCAATTGAATACGACAAACTCGAACTCTATTGGCGCCACTTCAATTACACCTACATCGTAATCTACCCCCCGGACCGAGAGCCAGATGTTTTTGCTCTACTTGGACCGCACGCGGATGAGACTTACAATTTCCAATATGCTGCTCAATTTGCTTCCGACGAGATTTTCCAGCTCAGCGGGCGCGCCTTGTTTTTCGCCTGGTACAACCGCGGCACAAATTTAAAAGCACTGCAGGACTATGTCGGAGCCGCCACCGCTTATGACGAAGCCTTCCAGATCGATGCCGAATTGGCTATCAGCGATCCTGAACACCGGGCATGGCGAATGCTCTGGTATCAGACAGGTCCATACTTTGCTTACTACTACACCGGGCGTTATTACGATGTGGTCAGCCTGGCGGACTTCACCATTAACAATATGAGCGAGCCAGCGGTCGAAGAGAGTTTCTATTGGCGAGCTCTGGCGCGCGAGGCTCTTGGGGATGTGGCCGGCGCGATCGAAGATTTCGAGAGAGCACTGAGATGGCACCCCGACTGGGATCTAGCGCTCGCACAACTATGGCGTCTCGGCGTAACTCCGTGAAATAATATCCTATGATGACCCAAGCAGCTGCACCCGAACCAAAAACACACTCGACTCGCATTGCCCGTTCTACCCTGGTCGTAATGGCTGGTCTGGCAGCATCGATCGTAGTTGGACTGATCCGGCAGCGCATTGTCGCGGCGAAATTTGGCACATCCGCCGCCCTCGACGCCTATTCAGCAGCAAATGGCATACCTGAACTGCTCTTCACCATGCTCGCCGGTGGCGCACTCGCCTTCGCCTTCATCCCTGTTTACACCGAGCTGCTCGGAAAAGAGCGGTCGGATGAGGCCAATGACCTCGTCGGCCAGGTTATCAGTACGATCCTCCTCCTGACAGGTATAGCAGCACTTCTGCTTGCGCTCTTCGCACCGACCCTGGTATCTGCCCCTTGGGGAATCGGACCGCACTTTCCTGCCGCGGTCCAGCATTTAGCTGCGCAGATTATGCGCATCCTGCTCGTTTCGACAATCGTCTTCGCCGCCAGCAGCATTCTCACCGGGACACTGCACGCCCACCAACACTTCTTACTTCCCGCGCTCGCACCAACGATGTACAGCCTGGGCATCATCTTTGGAGCGCTCGTCCTGGAACCCAGTCTTGGAATTTTTGGTCTGGCCTGGGGAGCAGTGATCGGAGCAACACTCCACCTGCTCATACAAGTTCCGGGGCTGATCCGCTATCAAATACACCCACGGTTGATCCTCGGATGGCACAATCCAGCGCTGCAACGCGTTGCCATTCTCATGGCTCCGCGCGTGATTGACTTGCTCATGGCCCGCGCCAGCATTGATTGGATCAACTCCAACCTCGGGTCAGGCCTTGGCGAAGGACGGGTTTCCGCCCTTCGCTACGCATTCCAGCTGATGAACACACCATGGACTCTTATCGGTACAGCCATCGGCATAGCTATGTTCCCCACACTGGCTGTACTCGCCGCCAAAGGGGAATTCAAGGCCCAGCGAGCAGCTATCAGCGGAGCTCTACGCGCCATCCTTACGCTCGCCCTTCCAGCAGCTATCGCCCTGATCTTCCTTGGTCGACCGGTGATTCAGGTCCTTTTCGAGGGAGGCGAGTTCACAGCCGAAAGCACAAACATGGTTTTCTTTGCGCTGCAATTCTACGCGCTGGCCCTCATCAGCCAATCCGTGCTTGAAGTCGTGGTTCGCGCGTTTGCCGCCCAGAAGGATACGCTCACACCGCTCCTGGTCTCATTTTTTACCACCGCACTGAATATCCAGCTCGCAATCACCCTCTCGCGACCGCTCACTCAAGGCGGACTCGAACATGGGGGCTTAGCGCTTGCCAACGGCATCGCTGTTGGCCTCGAGGCAGTGGTCGGGTTAACGATCCTTCATCGGCGCTGGCGCATTGTGGATGCCCGCCGCATCATCGTCGACGGGGGAAAAGCCACAATCGCAGCACTCGCGATGGGCGCCACCATTTGGGTATTCAATCGCCTGCTTCATCCGGGACCACTGCTCTTGCTCCTGGGCGGTGGATTGCTCGGATCAGCAGTGTACTTTGGAACAGCTCTTCTGCTCGGGATAAAAGAGATTCGCACCTTGCCCCTGGCCTTACTCCAATTCCTGCGCCGCGCTGAAGATGCCCCTGCTGCCTGAACCGGACTATCATAGATTGATACCAACTATAGAATGACTGAAGACTAGTATTCGACAGAAAGGGAAATAGAAAAGCGCCGGTGGGATCTCTGATGAACTCTCAATCAGATCATACACGGCGCTTGAAGTTTTAGTTGGTGTCGTTGATGCGGACCCAGATTCCCCCACTACCAGTGGGCTAATCTACTCCTTCACGTAGGGTTGCCCATCTGCCGCTGGCATTTGCCCTCGCCCGACCACACCGGCGAGGATAATCATCGTCGCCACATAAGGCGCCATCCCTAAGAGCGGAGAAGGGATTTGGACGCCCAGGATCGCCAGTTTGGAGGCCAGCGAGTCGGCAAACCCGAACAACAAACCGGCGCCGAATGAACCGAATGGAGTCCAGTTTCCGAAGATCATGGCTGCCAGGCCGATGAAACCGCGCCCTGCAGTCATAACCTCATCAAAACGTCCCACTGAACCTAACGTGAAGTAGCCGCCCGCGAATCCCGCCATCATCCCCCCCAGGATGACCGCCATGTAGCGCGTGCGGAATACATTAATCCCAAGCGTGTCCGCTGCCTTAGGATGCTCGCCTACGGAACGCAGCCGCAGCCCCCAACGGGTGTAAAAAAGCCCAATATGGAGCACGATCATGAAAATGAACATGGCGTAAATGAAAATGTTGTTGTTAAACAGGATGGGTCCAAAAATTGGAATCTTCGAGAGTAGCGGGATTTCTATGGGACTGAAGATCCCTGGATCATTTAAGGACTGATTGACCTGCATGAATTTGGACGAGATGAAGGAGGTGATGCCAATGGCGAAGATGTTGATCACAGTACCGGAGATGATTTGATCGGTCAGGTACTTGATAGAGAGAACGGCATGAACCAGACCGAGCACGCCTCCCGTAAGGACAGCGGCGATTAAGCCCACCCATATACTCCCGGAGATACTTCCGACAAGAGCTCCGACCATCGCCGCCGCAAGCATCATGCCCTCGATGGCGATGTTGACCACACCGGCTCGCTCACACAGAACACCAGAAAACGCCCCAAGCGTGATGGGTACAGCCTTGCTTAACGACGTGTTGAGCAAACCGGCTAAGTTCAGCGATTTATCGGCTGCCGCCCATGCTAGAAAGCCGAAGATGAATAAGCCCGAAACGATTCCGAGCACCAGATTGGTGCGTCTTCCAAAGCCACGGACAATTTGTGCTCCACCCAGAAACGCACAGGCAATTGCCATCGTATTGAGTGCCGCCAGCGTCGGCATCTGCCAATCAGGAAGGCTCGACTCAACCCCCCCGGGAACGAGCTTGAAAGTTGTGATCAAGCCTGCCTCGGTTGACTGACCGAAGAACAGCCAGATCGCCGCCGCGAGCCCTAGGAAGACCAATCCCATCACCCGCTGCCGGGTTGGTTTCACATACTCGATCTCACGCTGCACAGCCGTTGATGCCATACTCAGTCGCCTCCCCAGCCGCGAATAGTTACACCTTCTTCTTCCTCTTTCGGCGCGCGTAATCGATAAATCGTACGGATAATCGCCGGCGCGGCGATAAAGACCAGAATCAAGGCTTGTAATACAGTGATAATATCGATTGGGATCTGAGAGACAACCATCATTCTCGTAGCTCCGTTACGCAGCGTCCCAAACAATAGGGATGCAAAAACTACACCCAATGGGTGGCTTTTTCCGAGCAGAGCGAGTGCGATGCTGTCGAAACCATAACCCGAGGAGAACGCCATCGCTAAATTGTGGTTGAGCCCCAAGACCTCGTTCGTGCCGGCCAATCCTGCCAATGCTCCAGAAAGGGACATGGCCAGAACTGTGGTTCCCATGATGCTCATCCCCGCATAGCGGGCAGCCTTCGGATTGGCGCCGACCGAACGTAGATCAAAACCCCATTTCGTCCGAAAAAGGATCCAATACACCAGCCAGGCAACAACGAGCGCTATGAAAAAACCCAGGTGGAATCGGATCGGCGGTTCGAAGAACTGGGGGAGCATGGCGCTTTCCTGAATAGTGGGGCTTACAGGGTTGAACGAATCAGGCCGCTTCATCGGACCAGTCAGCAGCCAGTCACTTAAACGAAATGCGATGTAATTCATCATAATCGTATTGATCACTTCATGTCCGCCGGTCTTCACCTTAAGCCAGCCGGGGATAAAACCCCATAACGCTCCCCCAACTGCGCCCGCGAGCAATGCAAGAGGGATGTGGATAATCGCCGGCAGTCCGGTGATCGAATAGCCCACAAAGGCCGCAAAAATCGCCCCGATAAAAAGCTGGCCTTCCACGCCGATGTTAAACAATCCAGCTCGGAAACCAAGTGCGACCGCCAGGCTTCCAAAAATATATGGGGTGCTGGCGACGAGACTCTCAAGGAATGGGTTAAACGCCCGTCGGATTTCAAGACTTTCCCCACCCTGGAGAGCAGTGATTATCCGGACGGGATCTCCAATAGATCCTGTAAAGAGTGCAGTATAGGCAACCCGGACTTCCTCAAATGCGGCTCCAAGAGCCGCAAGAGGCGATTGCGCCCAGGCAGCGTATACGCTTTCGGAAGTCGCGGCAATTAATATCGCCCCCAGCACCAGGCCGCTGAAAACGGCCAGCGCGGGTATAGCCAGGGTTTGCCCCAGTCTACGCCAAGGTGACAACTTGGCTGATGTTTTGCTGTTGAGTTCCTCTAAAAGGATCTCGCCCGTGCCTTTTTTCTTGGGTGCTTGTTTCTCGCTCAAGGAAGGACCTCGCTGCTAATTCGATTTCTCAGCCGATTAGTTCTTTGGTGCCACCTCTTGATCCTCCGGAATACCTGCCATGAGCAGTCCGATTTGCTCCTTGGTGGCTTTCTTGCCGGGCAGGATATCCATAATTTTGCCCCTGTACATGACCGCGATGCGATCTGAAAGGTCTATGATTTCATCCAGTTCGGGTGAGACAAGCAAAACCGCCACGCCTTCATCGCGCTTCTCAATAATCCGCCCATGGATGAATTCGATCGAACCTACATCTAATCCTCGTGTGGGCTGCGAGGCGATTAATAGTTTAATCGGGCGCGAGAACTCACGCGCCACAATTAATTTCTGTTGATTTCCCCCAGAGAGAGAACCCGCGGATGTGTGCGGACCAGGCGTGCGGATGTCGAATTCTTGAATCCGCTCCACAGCCGATTCAATAACCGCCTCTTGCTGCATGACGACGCCCTGTGTGAATGGAGGCAGGTAATAGGTGTTCAGCACGAGGTTGTCGCTCACAGGGAAGGGGAGGATCAGACCATCTCGTTGGCGATCCTCGGGCACATGCGCAGCGCCTAATTCTGTGATTTCACGAGGGGATGCTTTTGATATGTCGTCATCCAGGAATTGAATCGTCCCCTTTAGCGATGTGCGCAGCCCGGTGAGTGCTTCCACGAGTTCGGTTTGGCCATTACCTTGGACACCGGCGATCCCGAGAATCTCGCCTGCATGGACCTCGAAGCTGATCCCATCCACTGCAATTTGATTGCGGTCATTTCTTACGACTAAATCATCGATTTTCAATACCACATCGCCGACTTTTGGCGGCTTTTTCTTAACTCCGAGTTGAACCTCGCGCCCCACCATCATCGCCGCCAACTTGCTGCGGCTCGCTTCCTTCGGAGTTGTCGCGCCCACCATTTTCCCCCGCCGCAGAACGGAAATGCGATCGGCAACTTCTAACACTTCACGTAATTTATGGGTGATAAAAATGATCGATTTGCCTTGGGCGGTCAGCGAACGCATAATCTTAAAAAGCTCATCCGCCTCCTGCGGTGTTAACACAGCCGTCGGTTCATCGAAGATCAAGATATCTGCATTGCGATAGAGAAGCTTAATGATCTCAACCCGCTGCTGGACACCTACGGCGATATCCTGTACGCAGGCATCAGGATCGACTTCCAGATGGTATTGTCCCGAGATTTCACGGATGCGCTCTCCTGTTGATGCACGATCCAGAAAATCTCCGAAGCGGAGTGACTCCTCGCCCAACATTACGTTCTCTGTCACCGTGAATACAGGGATGAGCATGAAATGCTGATGGACCATTCCGATACCCTCGGCGATGGCATCCCCCGGATCGTGAATCTCTACTTTCTCGCCACGAACGAATACCTCACCCTCATCCGGTTGATACAACCCATAGAGGATATTCATCAACGTCGTCTTGCCGGCACCATTCTCGCCGAGGAGCGCATGAATTTCGCCCTCATTCAGGGTTAGGTCGATATTATCATTTGCAAGGACACCAGGGAAACGTTTCGTAATACCGCGAAGTTCGAGGACAGGCTCCATGATCACTTCACCATAGCACTATGAAAGGAGGGGCAATTGAGGAGTGATTCTACCATTCTTACCAAGATGAACAAACCGGTAGGTTCCCCTCTTCCGCTCGCAGGTACGGAATGTGCGTCTATATTTATCGTCCCGAATCTCAGAATTCCTGAGATTCGGTGTCTTCGACTACCGCATGAAAATTGCTGGGGCAGACCTTTGTCTGCCCCAGCGATTCATAGTAATCGTTACTTCTCGGGCGAATTACTCCGCTGGCTAGGGGGATGTAGCGATTTCACCCGCGATGATCTGGGCTGCCAAGTCATCGACCTCTGCCTGGAGGTCTGCCGAGACCATGCCCGCCAACTCGTGGTAGTCGGCGAGCCCTACGCCACCGTTCTCGAGCGTGCCCGTGATCAGGCCTGCTTCGAAGGTGCCGTCGACAACCGACTTGATGGCGTCGAATGTCGTCACGTCCATGAACTTCATGACCGAGGTTAGTGTGATGTCGGCGTATGCCGAATTCACTACTGCCCAGTCATTATCGACACCGACGATATAAACGCCTCCACGCTCCTGCGCAGCGGCTGCCGTGCCCAGGCCAACGGGTCCGGCCACAGGCATAATGATGTCTACACCCTCATCCATGAGCTGCTCAGCCATCAGGCGGCCGTCTTCGAGGCTCTCGAAGTTGTTGGTAAAGAGACCTGTCTGCGTCCCAATATCCCAACCCAGAACTTCTACACTCGTCCCATGGACTGAATTGTAATGAGCTGCGCCCAAGGCGAAGCCATCCATGAAAATGGTAACGGTCGGAATCTGGATCCCGCCGAAGGCGCCCAGTTTACCGGTCTCACTCACACCGGCCGATAAGTAGCCCGCCAGGAAGGCGGCCTCATCAGTCTGGAAGGCCTGCCCCTGAAGGTTAGGAGCGGACAGCCAGCCAACGTCGACGATCGAAAAGAACACATCCGGGTTGGCGTCAGCGGCGGCTTGAGTGGCATCTGCCAACAAGAATCCAACCGGGATTATCAGGTCACAGCCCTCTTCGATAAAGGCGTTGAGGTTTTTCTCGTAATCGGTCTGCTGTTGTGACTCGAGGAACTTACCCTCAACGTTGAATTCGGCCACCGCATCTTCGACGCCCTTCCAGGCCGTTTGATTGAAGGACTTGTCGTCGATGCCACCAGTATCTGTTACCTGGCAGGCCTTTATCGCGGGCGCCTCGGGCTCCTCGGGGGCTGCCGGAGCACACGCAACGAGCACAAACGCTGCGATGATGAGAAGCGATAGAACGGCGATTAACTTCTTCTGCATGTTATATTCCTCCATTTGAATGTTGCGGCGCGGACAATCTCTTCCTCTCATAATTCACCCCTTTAATATCCTCAAACATTACCGCAATAATGCTGGGAAAAGGGGGTTGTGACCCATGCAATCATAGCATGAGAAATCTCCTGTTGCAATGAATTTCTGCATACCTGCATGATGAGTCACTATGATAGGGTGATGGGTATTGATCACGCCTGCTCAGTTGGAGACTCAAGATCACCATAGTCAAGAACTTCTCGCGGTTGCGAGCCGCTCTTCGCGGGCCCGATGATGCCACGCTCTTCGAGTTGATCCACAATCCGTGCTGACCGTGTGTACCCGATCCGCAGATGGCGCTGCAGCAGCGAAATCGAAGCGCGGTGCTTCCCGCGAATGACCGAAATTGCTTCGCTAAAGAGTGGGTCGAGGTCATCATCTTCTTCAGCCGTCTCGTCCCATAATGGTGCCTGTTTAAGATCAGCCCCTGGTGGAATACTTACAATCGGTGTCGCAAGCTGTCCTTCGCTCTCCTCATCTAGGCTGGCGATCTTCCAGTATTGGATTAATCGGTTTAACTCATCCTCGGAGACATATGCTCCCTGCATACGGATGGGTGCCGACGCGTCTGGTGCCTGAAAGAGCATATCCCCTCGCCCGAGGAGCCGTTCGGCGCCCGGTTGATCCAGGATGACACGGCTGTCGACGGAGGATGCCACGGCGAAGGCAATGCGTGCCGGGAAGTTGGCTTTTATCAGGCCGGTGACGACATCCACGGAAGGGCGCTGGGTGGCGATTACTAAGTGAATGCCCGTCGCGCGTGCGAGCTGAGCCAAACGAGTGATCACCATCTCCGTCTCATGGGGCGCCAGCATCATAAGATCCGCTAGCTCATCGATCACGACGACGATGTAATGCATCGCCCGCCCCCCGGATTGTTTCACGCGCCGGTTATAGTCATCGATATTTCTCACGCCTACCTGGGCGAAGAGATGATAGCGACGATCCATCTCGCGCGAGACCCATTGCAGTGCCGATACCACACGCTCCAATTCAACGACCACTGGAGCCATAAGATGAGGGATGCCGTTATAGTATGTCAGTTCTACCCTTTTCGGATCGACCATGACAAACTTAAGTTCATCAGGCGTGTTCTGAAGCAGTAGGCAGGAGATGATGGCATTCACACATACCGATTTACCCGAGCCTGTTGTTCCCGCAATAAGCAGGTGCGGCATAGCTGCTAGATCCGCAATTACTGACCCGCCCGACACATCTTTGCCCAAGCCAAGCCTTAATCTGGAGTGTGTCTTTTGAGGACTCTGCATTTCTATCACATCACGCAGTGCGACCAACGAAACCTCAGTATTGGGGACCTCGATACCAACAAAACCCTTGCTCGGTACGGGCGCTTCAATCCGAATCGATGGTGCAGATAACGCTAGTGCAAGATCATCCGCCAGAGCCGAAATCTTGCTCACTTTGACCTTCGTGCGTCGCCCTCCTCGTCCTTCGATAAAATCCGGTTCGACCCCGAATTGAGTGATGACTGGGCCGCGATTGATCTCGACAACTCGTGTTGGCGCACCAAATACTCGCAGTGTTTCTTCGATCAACCGGGCGCGTTCGCGATCGAATGTTTCATCCGCCCGGCTAGGAGCTCCCTTTTCAAGTATCTCTACCACCTCCGGCAGTGCCCACTGCCGCTGTGAGATATCCTCCACTGCTCCAGTCGGGAGAGCGGAGGGCAGATCCGTTCCTTGCTGAGTTTGAGTCGCTTCCGGCTCGATCGATGGAGTAGTCCCTAATGGTTGCGGAGGGATGTCTGCGGCCCGCATATCCGCTTCAGGTTGCGATAATGCGGGGATGCTTGTGAATTGTTGGCGAACCCAACCCCAACCCTTTAGCGCGTAATCTATCATTTCAGGAAGCGAGATCCCGATTGCGAACGTGGTCGAGACAAGCAGCCAAGCCAAAATGACAACAATCGCTCCACCAATACCCAGGCTGTTGACCAGAAGCGCGTAGATGGCCGCTCCTATGATCCCTCCCCCCCGGCCGTCTCTCGCAATTGCCCTTCCTAACTCAAAGGTCGTCGCTCCAAGCAATGCGTGCATTAGAACCAGAGAAAGCACGAAGAATGAAGATACACCAACAATCTTCTCTGGTTCAATCCCCGGTTGGCGCTCACGCAGTTTTCGTAAAAGAACCCCTGCTCCGCCAATGATCAGCGCCAGAGGCACGACAAACATCCCCCAGCCAAAGGTTTGTTGAAGTAAATTTACCCACGCGCTTCCGATCAAACCTTGCTGTGTGGTGAGCAGACTCAGAATCGTCAATAAGCCGATAACAAGCAAAAGGAGTCCGAGTAGGTTGGTTTTTCGCTCTCGTGTGAGGATTTCTGGAAGTGAAAAAACTTCGCCAATTGAGTTTCGAAGCGTTGTAATGAAATTTCTCGAGGTGCGGTTTTTCGCCGTTTTCTTACGGCTCTTTGACCTCGATGTACTCTTTCGTTGACTTCGAGTGGAGCTTTTTTTCGCCAATTCCGTCTCCAAGCGTGGCGATTATAGCATAGCGGCCCGCAAATGTTCGAGCTACATGCTAAAATCTAGCCATGGTGAACTCCGAACCCGTTGATTTTCTCCATCGTGTCCACTTCCTTCGTCACTTAACCTCCGATGAGCGCATTGAGCTCGCAGAAGTGCTGCCGCGCGAGACGTACCCAGCGGGTGAAACCATCGTAACACAAGGGGGACATCCCGATTCCTTGTATATCATTCTAGATGGTGAGGTTGAAGTTCTCAAGGGCGAGGAAGATGGTGAGTGGGTTTCCCTTGGACGCCTGGCATCAGGGGACACAATCGGCGCGCTCGAAATGATCTACCGGCAGCCGCGCCCGGCGACAGTCCGATCAATGGAGGACACCATCGTTCTGCGTTGGGATCGCGCCCTCCTCACACAATTCCTGAAGACTCAGCCGGAGGCGTTGAAAGACCTACAATTCGTAGCCCAAAGCCACAAACTCGCAAAAAAACTTCGCTTCTCCTGGCTCAGAGAAGGCGAGGTGATCTACGCTCTTGCCCGCAAACACTCCTTCGTACTCTTTCAGCGGCTGACCATCCCGGTACTCATGCTCGGTGGCGCTTCTGCACTCATCCTATGGGCGCTTCTAAGTGATGTTACCCTCGCCCTGTGGGGCGGACTCGGTCTTGGATTCGCCGGAATCCTCTTCGGCATCTGGCAGTGGTTGGATTGGACCAACGACTACTACATCGTGACCGATCGTCGCGCTGTTTGGTTGGAAAAGGTGATCGGCATCTACGACAGTCGCCGCGAGGCACCTCTGCATACAATCCTCTCCGTCAGCGTCGGAACAGATATCACGGGACGTATGATGGGCTTCGGGGATGTCGTGATTCGAACTTATACCGGCAAAGTCGTTTTCCACAATGTCGGCGAGGCGGCGACTATCGCCGCCTTGATCGAAGCGAACTGGCAGCGTCAGCGCGCAAAACAGGATCTAACTGACCACGAGTCATTGGCCGAAGCGCTCGAACAGCGTCTGCAGGGTGAAGAGCCGCAGATTATTGAAGAGAGCCTTTCAGCGCCACCAGATGAAACCGAGTCTCCTGCCACGCGGGGGTTTGGCCATTGGAGCTTCAAGGTTCGTTTTGAGGATAAAGACACCATCACCTACCGAAAACACTGGGCTGTCTTGTTGCGCGAGATCAGTGTTCCGTCAGTATTATTTATTATTGTCATCGGGCTTCTCGGAGCGCGTCTTGGTGGTTTGATTTCCTTGCTCACTCCCGGCATTTCCCTGCTCATAAGTATCGCTGTTTTGATAGCGCTCAGTGCTTGGTGGCTCTACCGGTATGTCGACTGGGCGAATGACATTTACCAGGTCACCGCTCGGCAGATCATCGATATATATAAAAAACCTCTCGCTCGGGAGGAGCGCAAAGTGGCCCCAATTGAGAACATCCTGGGTACGGAGGTCGATCGCAAAGGCTTGATCGGTATTTTGTTGAACTACGGCGATGTGGTCGCGAACGTTGGAACGGCTCAGTTCGTATTCGAGGGGGTTTTCGACCCCGTCACCATTCAACAGGACATTGTCCACGCGCAGGAAGCCCTACTCCTTCATAAAGCAGAGCAATCTCGCTTCAAGCGACAAAGCGAAATGGTAGAATTGTTCGATATCTATCACAACAAATATACCCAAGGAGACTCCGAAGACGGAGACGGAAATTCTCAGCAATATGGCAATTCGCGAGATCGTTACCCCACCTAACCAGACCCTGCGCAAACGCGCTCAAAAGGTCCACAAAATAACACCCGAGATCGAACAACTCGTCGCCGATTTGATTGAGACGATGCGAGTGGCGCCTGGCGTCGGACTTGCCGCACCCCAGATAGACGTTAGCAAGCGAGTGATTGTCGTCGAGTATGCTGAAGGCAGCGAAGATAGCGAAGATCCCGACACTCCGGAAAAACCCCAAAAGCTATATGCAGTAATCAATCCCGAGATTACGCGCACCTCGAAGGAGAGGGTTCTTGGCAACGAAGCTTGCCTATCTCTCCCCGGGTATTTTGGAGAAGTCGAGCGGTACGAGCGTGTCACCGTCAAAGGGTTAAACCGACACGGCCAGGACTTTAAGCTTAGAGCCAAGGGATGGCTGGCGCGGATCTTCCAGCATGAGATCGACCATATTGAAGGTATTCTCTACATCGACCGCGCCACGCAGGTTTGGCGAATTGAAGAGCAAGGGGATGAAGAGCTTCCTGCACCAGCGTAATATGCTACCGACCGCGCCTCCAATTCATTTCAATCAGCCCTTCCCACACACTTACTTCTCCATGCAAGAATAGTGGTCTGGTTATTCCATATCCACTCCAAGAACAAATAAATGATTGCGGCAGCGCGTTGCAGCTGCGCAGTAGCCTAGTGGAGAACTTCTAGGGCGAAGGGGCCCCCTCTTGCTCTGAAATCCCTGATTTTGCCAGCAGATGGGGTTGGGCAGCCTGATAGCGCTTGGTCACCATCACTGTCTAGAGAAGAATCTGTATCCTCCGTCTCGAGTTCCCTGCAGCGAGCTATGCTACAATCTCGACAGCCATGCATTTGAAACGAGTATCCCTGACGAACTTTCGGAACTTTATCCGCCTCGAGACAGATTTTCCAGCGGGTTCTACAATTTTGGTTGGCGCAAATGGGCAAGGGAAAACCAGTCTCCTGGAGGCGATTTACTACCTCACGGGGGCATCTTTGTTCCACACCGCAAGCGATCGCCATCTGATCAACTTTCTCGCCCTTGAGGAATCGATGCCGTTCGCTCGTCTTGTCGCCGAGGTCGAATCACAAGAGCGCATCCAACGCATCGAAATTCGCATCGTAATCGAAAACAATTCTCATTCCAGAGACGGGCGCGTGCGGAAGGAAGTACTGGTCAACGGGGTCAAACGCCGCATGCGCGAGTTGGCTAGTTCCTTTAACGCCGTTTTATTCCTCCCGCAGGATATGGAGATCATCGAGGGTGCGCCTGGGAACCGCCGTCGCTTCCTGAATTCCAGCCTTGCACAGGCAGATCCCATCTACGCGGCTGCCCTCTCCGAATTCCAAAAAGTGCTCACCCAGCGAAATGCGCTGCTTAAAAAATCTCAGGAAGGGCGCAGCCCATTGGACCAGTTGACTTTCTGGGATGAGCAGTTATGTGATTTGGCTGCATCTCTCATTCGCGGCCGGGCGCTCGCGCTGCGCGAGCTGGATCAACTTGCAGCGCCGCTTTACTTAAATCTCACCCGTAAAAAGGAAACGTTGCAACTCGATTACCAACCCTCGTATGACCCCGCACCACAGCCGGACGGGCAGCTAGGATTGCCGATCGACGCAGTGCTGGATCGCACAGGGATCAGTAGAGAAGATATACGAGAGGGAATGCTGGAGACGCTTAAACGCAATCGGCGCGATGAATTGGCACGAGGTCTCACGCTCCAAGGCCCTCATCGGGATGATTTTCGCCCGCGCTCGAACGGAATTGATCTTCGTTTGTACGGTTCCCGGGGCCAGAATCGCACCGCGATGCTGGCTATGAAACTGGCGGAAATTGAATGGCTCAAACAGCGAACCGGCGATTGGCCTATCTTGTTATTGGACGAGGTGCTAGCAGAACTGGACATCGACCGCCGAGAAGATGTGCTCTCACACATATCTTCCGCAACACAATCCATATTGACAGCCGCAGATCTTTCGATGTTCACCGAACCATTCCAGCAGCACGCCACGATATGGCAAATCGACGCAGGAACCATCGCCCCTCGATCCGCGTAAACCCCATCAAGGAAACGCTCCCCCGCACTAATTGATCGGTTAGGAAATACGCGCGTTAAGTAGCAGCATGTTGAATAATAACCAGCGCTGCTGCGGATGCTTATCCTTTCGAAGCGGGGGGGGGAACTAGTTGAGCGGCCGCTTCGCGGGGATCCCCGGTTTACGAGGGTATTTCTCCGGAGTGCAGGCGACCTTATCTACCACAATCAAATAACGGGGTTCCGTAACTCGCGGGAGCTCTACAGGTAGAACTTGCTTGATCTCTCCCCCAAGGACACTCAGCGCTTTCTCCGCCGAATGCACTTCTGCGGGACCTGTTTCTCCCTTTTGGACGATAGCTCCACCTCCCAGTTTAATAAACGGTAGGAGATATTCCAATAAAACTGGCAGGATTGCTACAGCCCTGGCAATCGCCCAATCGTATCGCTCTCGATGCGCCACACTCTTTCCTGCGTGTTCCGCACGGGCTTGGATAAAATCGATGCCATCCAATCCAAGCGAACTGCTGACGTGGCGACAGAACTCCATCTTTTTACCGACCGACTCCACTAACGTCACCTGGAATTGAGGATACACAATCTTGATGGGGATGCCCGGGAAACCGGCGCCGGTTCCGACATCGATGACATTCCCTGGGGGACGGAATCGCTCAATCATAAAACATGATAATGAGTCCACGAAGTGCTTGATTATGATTTCGTCAGGATCTGTAATCGCGGTGAGATTGTAGCGTTGATTCCAACTGCGGAGCTCGTTCGCATACCACCTAAAAGCCTCGATCTGGTGGGAAGTGAGGTTCAAACCCAATAGGTCACTGGCGGTTTGGGAGAACGCCTCATTCTCATTCATCGCTTAGATTAATTACGTCCCGAACTGCTTGGGGCGACCGGATCTCCCCTACACTCAGGCCGCTCTGGTTTAGTATCGGCCGAGAGTCGAACTGTTTTAGGAGCTGCCGCTCTTCTACTGATAAAACACCTAGCGCCTCGAGCACTGCGATTGTTGCCACGGATCTCGCCCGACTTCCTAAATCCCCATCGAGCACTTTTAGGGCAACACCCAAAGCGGGAGATCCCGACCCAAGAGATTCGGGCGGAATCCCTATCCCCTGAAAACCCTCCGCCCCACCTTTCGAGACCAGCTGCACAGAAGTCACTTGCATGAGACGCGTGTCAAAACTCCCTTCGCCCGAGACCATCTCCGGAAAGGCAGTCATCGCACTTATGATCGCCTTGCAGCAATCCGCTCGTTTTTCCGAAAACTGCCGTGGATCCATCAAGCGGGCAAAAGCCATCGCTGCATTCTGGAGCGGCACGGCAAAATTCGGCGCTGAGCAACCGTCGATGCCAACTATTATGTCATCAGGAGCCATCGCCATCATTTCAGTAAAAGTTTGTAAGATTTGCTGCTGGACAGGATGATCAGGCTCCAGGTAAGTCTGGATCGGCACTTCAAGATAGCGTGCCGTGGCCAGCATTCCAGCGTGCTTCCCAGAGCAATTGTGGCGAATTGGCGAAGGCTTTTCGCCCGCGATGATCAACTTCCTGGAAGTATTCTTATCGTAAGGGGTGTGAGTTCCACACCGCAGGTCCGCTTCGCTGAGTCCGATTTTTCGCAGGATCGAATTGGTGACTTCGATGTGTTTATCAGTGCCAGCGTGCGATGCACAAACAATCGCCAATTCCTGTTCACTGAGCCCGAAATGAGCCGCAGCCCCACTCTCAACAAGGGGTATTCCCTGAAATGGCTTGGCGCTTGAACGGAGAAAGGTAATGAAGTCTGCATTTCCCCAGCTGGCCAGAATTTCACCGTGTGCATTCGTCACGGTTGCCACAACCCGGTGGGATGACTCGACGATCCCCCCCCGTAAGATGTCCACCATCGGTATTTCATTCATCCATTGCAATACTTCCGGGTATTTTACCAACCCTAATCATGAGGATGAATCTCATCCAACTAAGCGCCTTCAGAGGAAAGCAGTAAGCTTTGGTCCACCAGTCCGGTTTTCAAACGCTTGAGTATCAAATCTTCCTGCGTAGACCGAATTCGGAAATCTGCAATAAGCTCCTTCGCGAAGCGCTCCGTTTCCTCCCCGCGGTTCTTGCCACCATCTAGCTTCTCGACTCGACTCTGCACTTTTCGTAGAAAGCGAGCCATATTGTTGATGTCCTTGCGTTTAATCCGCCCCCCGTAAGAGGAGATCAGTGTATGCGATGCCATATCGGAACCGCGCAGTTCATCCAAGCAGTGCTGCCATGCTTCAATATCTGCGACGCCAACATAGGGGGGTTCATCGATTGTTACGGTATCTCCAATAAAAACTACGGATAATTCTGGAATTACCATCCACATGGAGCCAGGGCGAGGTCCGGGTCGGTGGAGAAAAACAATCTCCTTTCCTCCCATTTGGATAACCATTCTCTCGGAGAAGGTTAACTCTGGAATGGCATTATTCACGCCGGTAATTCTTTTCAATTTGTCTGCTTCAGCCCCTATCGGATGCGCATTGCCCTTGAAGGTGTCCGCCCATTCGCGGATGGTACTAAGGGTTTGGTCTTGCGCAATAGCTGGCAAATTCAAGGTTCGCGACCCTAGCACACGGTCAGGGTGAGAATCAAGCAATATTAGAAACTTGGGGCGCCCACGCTCGCTCACCTCTTCCTGCCACTCTCTCACATCTTCAGGATGGAGAGGTGAATCGATAAGTAAAAGCCCTTCCTTGGTGACCACCAAGCCCAGGTTCACACCGATATACTTGTTTTCAAGAAAAACATATGGGGCTAATTTATGCATGCAGGCTCCCTAATCTTTGGTTACGGGGATTATTATACCGGGAGCGTAAAGGCAAATGTCGAACCCTTCCCCTCTTCGCTCTCAACCCAGATCCGGCCTTCATGGGCCTCCACCGCCAGGCGGCAGAAAGCCAGGCCGAGTCCAAGACCCTTGGGGCGTTCCTGCCCCCCCAAGCGGGTGAACTTTTCGAAGATGCGTTCCCGATTTTTTGGCGAGATACCCACCCCACTGTCCTTAATTGCGATTTGCAGGTGATCCCCTTCCTGCTTTACTGAAACCTGGATTGAATCGCCTCCCCGGGAGAATTTAATCGCATTTTCCAGCAGATTAATCAACACTCGGCGGACCATGTCCACGTCCAGATGAACTGTGGACAACCCGGGGCCTAATTCCATTCGCAGCAGTTGGCCCTTGGCTTCCGCTGTCGGATGTACCTCTTCCACGGCTTCTGCAACCAGCGCTCCTATTGAGACATCAGATTTATCGAGAACTGCCTGATTCGCCTCCAGGCGGTCGAGATCAAGCAAGGATTCGACTAATCGTGAGGCGCGGCGGCTGGAGCGGGAAGCAATCGAGAGAACCGACTGGACCGTCTCGTCATCCCCAACCAGAGATTCTCGCAGGACTTCAAGACTTGAAATGATATTCCCCAGCGGTGAGCGCAAATCATGAAAAATCATCGAGGTCAGATCGGTGCGGAGCTTCGCCAATTCCAGGCGCTCCGTAATATCACGCAGGATCCACTGAAGGAAGGGAACCGCCGCGATGTCAATCCTTTTAACATGCACTTCTACGGGTAAGTCTTCCCCCTGTTTATTTTTTGCTTGACTATCGTAAGAGACAGTTTCCCCCAGGGATAGTTCACTCAAATCAGCAGATAAAAATTCATTATCCATCACATGGAGTTCAGAGATCTTCATTCCGAGCAGCTCAGTGCACGGTAACCCCAATAAAGTCTCGGCACGATTATTCGCGTCAGTTATCACACCGGCGAGGTCTGTAATCAGGATCGTGTCAATACTGTCTTCGAACAAGCTTGCATAACGTTGGCGTGCAGCTTGAGTCTCCTTGAAAAGCTGTGCCCGGACGATCGCCGTACCTGCCAGGTCTGCGATCCCCCTCAGCAACTCGATCTGTTCAGGTGCCAGGTCATCCCCGCGAGGATTGATCGCTTCGATCACGCCGATAGTTTTTTCCTGAACCTGAATCGGCACGCTTGCCATGACCCGAGTTGTGAATCCGATAAGTTCGTCAACTTGCGAATCGAACCGCGGATCGGATTGCACATCGGATACGAAAACAGCCTCCCTATGTTCAACCACCCAGCTCGCCAGACCCTGACCTTTCATCAGTCGAAGACCAACAATCCGCTCAGCCCCCCTTCCACTAGCTACTCGGAATTCGAGTTCTCCCGTCTTTTCGTCTAACAAAGCCAACGACGCAGCCTCGACTTCGAGACTGTCTATGGTGCGCTCGGTTATTCGCTGCAGAACCTCGTCAAGATCCAGGCTTGCAGTTACTGAACGTGCCGTTTCAGTCAGCGCCGTCATAGATTGGACGCGTTTCTGAATTTCACCGTATAGCTGAGCATTTGCAACCGCCGTTGCCGCCTGATCCGCAAAAGCAGAAACCAACTCCGCATCTTTTTGGCTGTAGGCGCCAACGCGGTGACTGTCCACATTCAACACACCCACCACTCGATCGCGTACAATCAGCGGAGCGCCAATCCATCCCCTGATCATTTTGGATTCCTTTAGCCCCTCGCGGTCCAACCACGGCGATTCCTTTTGGACATCCGTGATGACCATTATCTTGCCAGCCTTGAATACTTCGATCGCCAACCCACCTTCGCCAATCCGCAGCGGATGGTTGAGCACTTCTTGAACATCACCAAATCCAAACGCGGCAACCGGCTGTAAGTGGTCGTCGTTAACTAAGAATATACTGGCGCTATCGTACTCAATGACCCGCCGCAATTGCTCGAGGACTTGCTCAAAAACACTATTGGGATCCAGTGATGAACTGATCGTTCGCGCTATTTCTTGAAGCGTGGATGCAAACCGCCTTCTTTCTTGCTCAGCCCGGAATAAGTGTGCGTTGCTAACGGCAACCCCTGCCTGGTCCGCAATTGCCGTTGCTAAGGCCAGATCTTCTTCAGTGAATGCATTCGGCTGGCGCCGAGCTAGCGTTAATGCGCCGACAACAAGGTCTCTTGCAAGCAAGGGTACGCTAATCGCGGAACGAGGATCTCCATCCGTTTTTTCATCAGGCTTGTCCAGCCAGCGCTCATCCTTCGAAGTGTCCTGTACAAGAACTGCCTGGCGGTTCTCCACCACCCACCCAGCTAGGCCCTGTTCATAGGTATCTCGTAACTGTTCGGCTGAATGGTCATGGACCTTTCCCTCATAGGCGATAGCCCCTTCTGTCACCCCTCCGTGCTCGTCGAGCACAAGAATACTTCCCGCGGGTGCCCCTACAGCTTCAAGAGTGAGCTGCAATATGCGCTGCAATAACTCACGTAGATCGAGCTGCTCGGTGAGTTCTCGGCTTATCGAGTACAAGAGGTCTAGCGAGGCTTTCGTACGCTCAGTCACAGGTCACTTCACATCACACTCATTTGTTTCAATCCGGTGCCGGTATTGAATAAGACAATCCGTTCCTCTGGACCTATTTCGCCGGCGGCTGCCATCCGGCGCAAACCAGCCAGTGTCGCCGCCCCTTCCAAGCAGGCATGAATACCTTCCTTCTGCGCTAGCTCGGATTGAGCTTCAATAAACTCATCATCGGTTACAGCAATTCCTGTGCCGCCGCTTTCACGAATTGCGCTCAGGACCAATCGATCGGCATAGACGTGAGGGACCCGTATCCCATGTGCTGTCGTCTCTGCTTTATCCCAGGGCTTGATACGCAGCTCATCATTTTCAAGGGACTTCACGACAGGTGCGCAGCCTTCAGGCTGGACACACACCATTCGTGGTCTATCCGTGCCGATCCAACCCATCGCCTCCATCTCCGAAAATGCCTTCCACATCCCGACTAACCCCGTCCCGCCGCCTGTAGGATATACAATGACCTCTGGCAGGCTCCAATTGAAGGCTTCCGCCAATTCATAGCCCATAGTTTTTTTACCCTCAACGCGGTATGGTTCCTTGAAGGTTGAAACACCAAACCAACCGTTCTTCTCGGTCTGCAATGCAGCTTGCCTGCCCGCTTCATCGATCAAACCATCAACGAGATACACTTCCCCGCCGTGTCTGCCAACCTCGATCTGATACACCAAAGGCGCATCCGCGGGCATAAAAACATGTGCTTCAAGATCTGCGCGTGCAGCATAAGCGGCCAATGCACCTCCAGCGTTGCCCGCTGTCGGGATCGAGAGCGCCTTTGCCCCAAGCTCTTTGGCTCGCGAGACTGCCACCGCAAGCCCTCGCGCTTTAAACGAGCCAGTAGGGTTGCTCCCTTCGTCTTTAACAAAGACCTCTCCAAGCCCTAATTCCCCAGCGATCCGGGGCACAGGCAGAAGAGGGGTATCGCCTTCACCTAGCCTTAGACAAAAATCTTGATTATGCACCGGCAGCAGTTCATGCCAGCGCCACAGACCTGCAGGGCGGCTTGAGATCTGCTCTTTGTCTAAACTGTCGGCGTAAACAGCCAAATCGTAGCGGCATAACAGCGGCGAATCACATTTGCTGCATATGGTTTGAAGCTGCTCATGATTAAAAATCGTCCCACATTCAGGGCACTCCAAACTCGCTAGTTCACTCATATTTTTTGAGTATAGCATAGCATTCCTGCTTGAAACTACATTACATAAGTTCCGATTACCGCTGTGGCTATGTTCACAAGCTTTGAGGGCACCTCTTAATCAAGCTCATCTGGGCGACTTGAGCCAATGATCTCAAGCTATACGAAACAAAATCACCAGCACTCACATGCGGGCTCCCTGAGAATAATATCGAGTTGAATTCTCCTCACTGGTCATCCCCCTGATGGGTCTTCTGCAAGCTTTGCTTAAGAAATTGGTGTGAACGTGTTGCTGATAAAGAAAATGCGCCACCTTGATGGCGCATAACGAATACTTTTTCACGATTGACGTATTTGTTGTTACTTTGTTTTTAGCTCCTTGCGAAAAATCAGGGTGAGGAAAGTATTGACAATCCCTACCAGCAGCGCACCGAGGAAACCTGCCCATACTCTTTCGATTTCGAAACCGTAACCGCTGCCGATCAAACTACCTAGCCAACCCGTCACGTAGAAGAGCAATGTGTTGATGACCAGTGTGAACAATCCCAGCGAAAGCAGAATCAACGGACAGGTCAACATCTTGAGTAAGGGTCCAAGCACTGCGTTGACAGCTGCGAAGATCAACGCCATGATCAAATATGCCCACCAGTGGGTGCTCTCTGCGTGAATGTAAGGGATCCAGCCGGTTCCAACAGCAAGGTAAAGAGCAAGAGCGTTAATTGCCAGGCGCAAGCCAAATTTATCCATTGCCACCCTCCTATGCAGATCATATCATAGCTGCATCCCACCGATGATCAGACCTTTTTTTTCATCGAAGGCATAAGAGTTCAGACCGAAAGGGCTTTGTTTACTCGATAAAGATCTCTACTCGTTCGCCATCTGCTTCATCCACGATGTCGATGATTTTTCCAGCCATTCCCTGAGTCAGCGCCTCAGCTAGGTCTTCCATAACTGCCTCTTCCTCAATCTCCGGGACAAAGCGAGCACCCATCTTCATACCAATATTGACTAAACCTATCGGAAGGTTAACCCGCACGGTCTCTTTCCCAGAGTTCAAGTCAGTAACCCGAATACGCAGCCAACGTGCTCCGTCTTCAGTGGCACCGCTCCGGTGCTGTTTCTGCTTTTTCAAGGCACCAAGCAATTGCGTGCCTTCTTCCGCCGTGATCTTTCCTTCGTCGATCATCTTCAGTATTTTTATTCGTTCTTTTGATGACATCTCATATGCCTCCTCGTCTAGCCCAAGTAAACTTCGATGCGTTCTCCCGACTCCCCCTCATCAACTTCAATATAGATCGGTTCTTCGCTTGATATATTTCCCTCGAGTGCAAGTAATAGATCGTCGACCGCGGTCTTGTCTAATCCACCATAGGACAGGCCCCGCCATCTTAAAATACGTGCGGTGAGACCAAGTGGAATCGGTAGGCTGATCGCAATCCTGCGCGGCCATTTATCTTCTCCGGTTTTTACGCGTATATGGACCCAGGGGGACCGCTGCATGGCAACGGACAAGATCATAGCGAGAACACCAAGCACCAATAACGGTCCTGCGCAGACCCACCACCACCCACCTAATTGGCTAAGACCCCACCCCGTGACACCACCTGCGAGGCCAATGGAGAATGGGATCACCCACCAATGTTGCCAGCGGTTGGAAAGATTTGGAAAGTCATCCTTTTGTTTGGGTTGTACATCCTTCTCTGAAAGCCGGCGGGCGGCTTCACGGGCATCTATCTGACCCTTATCAAGCTGATCGAGTATCTCCATACTATTTTGATCATTATTCATCCCGGATCTCCGTTCATAAACTCATCGATTCTTCAAAATCGCGCGGGGATTTTTACCTTTTGTTTTACACTGATTGATCCAGCACATGCTCCCCTCTAATAAAAACCATGACCAATCCCCCAGAAGGATCAGTACCCCGCCAAGTAACATGCTCTTCGTCTTCTCTTTATATGCCGCTTTCCTCGAGTCTCATCCCCATCCATGTGAGCTCGCGAGTGGCCTTGAAACCAAGTCCTTGGAATTCCTCCCGAGCGACATCAGATGGGTAATCCAGAATAAAGCTGCCCGCGAACGGTGACGCTTCCTGCGTGGCAATATTAAGAAGGCTCCCTTCCACTTTTCCACGCCATTCCGGTTCCACAACCATCATCAAACGCCATAGGCGGTGTTCAATCTCGGGCCTGATGCTCACTGCGCCGACGAGTCTCCCAGTTGCTTGCAATACCCAGTGTTTTGGTTTCCCCGATCCGAATAGATTTTCATATCCTGAAGGTCGGAACAGACTCGCAACAGTGGGGAAAGGCCATAACAATCCCTCAGGGTGCAACCGTTTTGCCAATGCCCATTGCTCGCGCCATTCGCTGTTTATCCGTGGTCGTGCTTGACCATGATTGCCAGCGGGAGGCCATTCGCTATCCCCTTTTCTTACCCACGTGGCCCGTGTTGAGAGAGTCTTGAAGTCGAGGTTCTCATATAGAGTCCTCGCCCCCTGGTTATCACGATCAACCTGCAGCATGATCCGCCTCCCCCCACAGCGCCGCACAAGGTTAATCGAAGCCAAAACCAGCGCCCGGGCAATGCCCCGGCGCTGGTATTCCGGCTTCACTACGACATTTGCCATCACCCAGCGTTGTTGGAAGCCCCTCACGGGAAGCAGGCTAGCATTACCCACCACTGTCCCATTTTCTTCCCAAACAAATCCTTGAGGGTAAGCGGCCGGTGGTAAAAACCAGCGGCCCACAAACCAACCGATTCGCCCCGCCTTCGCAAACAGCTTCATACCATGGATCATCCGTCTTCCAGAGGCATCTAAGCGTTCCGAAAACGCTCTCTCGATCAATCCTGCCAGCGCGGCCATGTCTCGGCGCGGTTCTACCGGCCGGATGCCGCGGCGTGCAGATGGTGTGCCGGCGGCGACGGCAGCGGTCAAGATTCTCCCTCCAGAGCCTTGAGTAAAGCCTCAGCTTCTGAGACCGATACTTTGCCATCTTCAACCATGCGTAAAATCGTTAGCCGTTCCTCATCGGTCGCCGATTCCACGGGTTCACCGAATCCGGGCACTGTCCATGAGAAGGATGGATCCAGCTTCCTTTGTTTCTTCTCCGCTTTGCGCTTCGCCTTACCGCTTGCCCTGCGCTCTGCGCGTCGAACAGCACGGCGGACACGCTCACCAATTCTATCCGCATCAAAACCGTACATGCCCTTGCCCATGACATTGAAACGCGCCTCTACTTCAGCCAGTTTAACATCCACCTCGGAAAGGATCTCGCCTACCCAATCCTCTGCTGAAGCCGCATGCCCCAAACCTGTTTGAAGGCAGAGATCTCCGCCGGCCGACAACTCGATATCCGCCTCGCCATCGCCAAGCTGAAAAGCGACGCCCTCGCCCTGCTCTCTAGACTCCACTCCTGATGGAAAATCCAGATCACCACCTGCTGATAAGGATATATTCACAGATGAATCAGGAGGTATCCGGCAGGAAAGGTCGCTGCCAGCCTGCACCTTAGTCTGCGCACCTGCAGGGGCCGACAAGGTGACAAACGCATCTCCTCCTACAACTACGTTCACCTGGCCGGCAGCATCGTCAAGCATCAGGTCGCTCCCCACGCTTCGCGCATGGATGTCACCGGTAACCTTCTGGATCACTGCATCTCCGCCTATACGATCGATTGTTAAATTCCCATCGATTTGCCTGCCCTGAAAATCCCCGCCGATCGTTTCAAAGATCGCCGTCCCCACCCTGCGCAAGCTTAAATCTCCACCGATTGTGCGAATCGTGAACTCGTTTCTCAAATCGGTGACTCGACAATCACCACCGACTTCGCCAACCTCGAGACGCGCTCCTTTTGGCAAGAAAATAATGCAGCCCGCACGGGCACAGATTTCTACGCCATCTGTAATCTCATCTACTTCAAGCTTCCCGCTATCCGGCGCCTGCACCTCTAGGATAGATTCTTCACGCCCTGAGAGACGGAGGTCCCCACCAATCGTCGTGATTTTTACCAGAGGGCTTTCGCCGATTTCCAGCGTTACTTTTTCCACAGTTACAACCTCCTCCCGCTAGCCGGGTCTACCCTTGAAACTCAGTCGACTTCCAGGAGCCGCATCGCCTCTTCAGAAGACAATTTCCCGCTTGCCAGGTCGTCGAGGATCTTGTGTCGTTCTTCATCACTGATCAGTTTTGTCTCCGGTCCAACCGGGAAGCCCAGCGAATGAATGATTTCTGTCAGCCGCGCCCTGAGTGTAGGGTACGACATCCCCAATTCAGGCTCCATTCGATTTAACTTCCCCTCACAGCGGACGAAGATTTCAAGAAAATCCATCTGCTCAGCACTCAATCGCCCGAAGCGGCCAAAATCAAAATGCCCTTCGATCATGGTGTCGCAGTTGCGACAGTGAAAACGTGTGATCGAAAGGCGTTCATCACAGACTGGGCAGGTCGTAAGAATTTGATTCATTATTCACCAGTTCCTTCAAGAAAAATCATCGTCGTCTATATAACGTCAATGGATGTATTATTCGACGTTGAGGCGGTCGGGCCATTCGCTGAAAACCGGGATGCTTCCCCGGGCGCCCCGATTCCCTTTAGCGCCTCGCCAGCCCGAATCAAGAAGCCGCCGCCCGTCACAATCCCTTTTCTTAATGCAGGGAATGGGAAGTGAGGCTGCCCGGGAAGGAGGCGAGTCTGTCCTCTTTCCTCAGATAAGCGACCATGATGCGCATCCGCAAGAAGCGATAGATAAAATGTGTTGTCCATTTATGGACTCCATTGTGGATTCAGAGAAGAGACCACAACAATCTCGTATTAAAATAGCATAATTATCCTAATTGTCAAGGTCTTTATCAATATTATTGATGTTTATAGTAATATTCATTGAGTTTATTGATGTATACGTGAAATATATCCATCTCGCCTCTGCCAGCAGTGTTTTATTGTCTATAGCAGACTTAGGATCGAGTATCCTGGCGGTCTTATACTTGCCTCGGCGGGGTCTTTACGCGCCTTGGGTAATAACTTCAACCGTGGCGCAAACATGTATATGGGTATTGGCGCGAATCTAATAAAACAAGTTACACTTCCCCTTATGTCAGAGACTTTTGAACTTACGCTAACCGGTAATGCGTACGGGGGCGAATCCTTCGGCCGCGACGCCGATGGGCGCATGGTCTTCGTCCCCTTCACCCTCCCCGGGGAAGTGGTGCGCGTTCGTCCGGTTGAAACACGCAAGCGTTGGGCTAGAGCATTGCCGGAAAAGTGGATCGAACCATCAGACCAACGCATCGAACCGCGCTGCCCACACTTTCGAACGTGTGGTGGTTGCCACTACCAGCATGTTCCCTACTCCCTTCAACTTGAGATGAAGGCGGAGATCGTGCGTGATCAGCTTGAACGTATCGGTGGATTCGAGGATCCCCCGATACGATCAACCATCCCTTCGCCTAATCCCTGGAATTACCGAAATAACATGCGTTATCACCTCACCGAGGAAGGTAAACTGGGCTTCGTAACCTTCGACGGGCGGCGGGTGTTTCATGTGAAAGAATGCCACCTGCCCGAACAGGAACTGACCGATCTCTGGGCTCAACTTGAGTTCGACCCCACCGATACAATACAAGAAATCTCCCTGCGCAGCGGAGGCGAGGGCGAGCAGATGGTCATCCTCCACGGGACCGATGCCCCCGATATCGATATCTCGATCGAATCTCCCTCCTCCGTTGTGTGGACCAGTCCAAGTGGAGATTTTATCCTCGCCGGTCAAGATTATTTTTATTTTGACATCAACCGACATCAATTCCGCGTATCCGCCCTCTCGTTCTTCCAGGTGAACACAAAATTAATCCCCGAACTCGTTCACCACGCAATAGCGCTGCTGTCTATCCAGCCCGGGCAAACCGTGTTCGACCTCTATGCGGGTGTGGGTTTATTCAGCGCCGCTCTCGCACAATCCGGGGCGCATGTTGTGGCTGTCGAGGAGTCTCTGCACGCATGCCGTGATTTCGCCTTCAACCTTGATCAGTTCACACACATCGATCTATATGAAGGGAGCGTCGGTATAGCGCTGCCCCAGATCAAGCCGCAACCTGACGCCGTGCTCATCGACCCACCGCGTGCTGGCTTGTCTTGGCCAGCCCTTGATTCGCTTCTCGAACGATCATCCTCACACATCGTCTACGTCTCTTGTGATCCGGCCACACTAAGCCGCGATGGGAAGCGCTTAAGAGCGGGCGGATACTCTCTAGAGAGTATTACCCCGATCGACTTGTTCCCCCAGACCTTCCACATTGAAACCATGTCCCTTTGGACCCGCTAAACGAGACTGACCGCCTCCATGTTTCTAAAGATGCAACTTTTGGCATCCCCTTTCTCTGGGGATTGCCTTCCGCAAAACTCGGGTTACAATCAAATATATGAGCCAACAACAGGGCCCAATACTCATCGTGGAAGACATCCCTCACATCCTTGAGTTGCTCGAGGTTACATTGAAGTTTAAGGGTTATGAGGTAATCACAGCTCGTAACGGCGATGAGGCTCTCAATGCTCTCCTGTTGGAAAAACCCGCACTAATTCTTACAGACATCCTCATGCCAAGACTCGATGGGTACGCACTAGCCCAGGAAGTGCGAAGCAACCCAGAAACACGCGACATTCCGATAATATTCCTGTCTGCAACTTTCATTACCCCTGAAGACAAAGAATTCGCCATGAGCCTGGGCGCGGTTCGCTTCTTGGAGAAACCCATCGAAGCTTCCGAGTTGCTTCTAACTGTAGCGGAAGTTCTTACCGGCGAGGCGCCCGAACATCCCAAGCCTCTCCCCGATCAAGTCTTCCAAAAAGGCTATTCCGATCGCCTGCAAGAGAAGCTGCTCCATAAAGAGAATCAGATCCGTCGTGCACAGCGCCTGGTGGAGACAGTGCCCAGCGAACAACGCCCCGCTTTTGAGGCACTGTTAGCGCAAACAAAATTTCAGCGCGATCAGATAGAAGAAGAACTGCGTACGCTGGAAACGCTTCTAAATCAGCACGAAAATAAAACCCCCTGATCTATCGAACCGCGCATAGAAGTATAAATATATAGGCAGGAGCTGCAGTCTTTAACCCTGCGGTTCTTTAGTTTTCAGTAGGTTTTCCAGTTCACTGAAATCCACTCGAGAGGTTATATCGAGGCTTAAAGGGGTGACGGATACCTTACGATCGATGCGGAGCGCATAGACGTCTGAATCCGGCTCTAATTTATCCCTATCTAACGCAATCTCAAACTTGATGTTGGCCGGATCTTCGAGTTGCGCCCTTGGCGATACTACCGGGACATAGTATTTTTGGCGTGAGAGTCTTGTTATACGCCACTCGGTAGTTTCCAACGCATCGGCTGGGATATCCACTTTTAACACATCAACATCTTCCATGAGTTGCGTTTCTAGGAGAACTCGGGCGAAATGGGCTGTGAAATACTTAGCGACACGGAAGTCGATTTTGTCTGAATGTGTGAAGTAATGTTCCGCAGGCACCTCAAGTGATACTGCGAGCGCAGGTACACCGAAGGATGCCGCTTCGAGCGCTGCCCCGACGGTCCCGGAGACGGTGACGCCGGTCGTGAGATTCTCGCCGTAGTTAATTCCTGCGACCACAAGATCCGGCTCCCGCGGCGTCAACTCCAAGATGCCATGCTGGACAGCTTGAGCAGGCGAGCCGCCAACCGCGTAGACTTTCCACTTCTTTCCTCGTACTTCAACCTGTTCTTCAGCCAGTTTACCGTCTGAAGTGATGGGCATGCTGCGCCCCGCGCCCGATGATTGCTCCCGAGGAGCGGCAACGGTGACGAACCCGATCTCTGAAAGCGCCTCAGCGGCCGCCCACAAAGCAGGAGACCGGATTCCATCGTCATTGGTTAGCAGGATTAGGGGGAGGTCGTTATCTGTCATCACGGCGCGGATAATAACAGGTGAATGTCGGCGGGTCAATTCACGGCATCTTACCCGTATAGATTATGAATAAATCAACTCACCACTCGAGCCTCGATTGCTATCTGGTCAAAAAATGCTGTCAGCACCGCATGCCGCTCTTCGGCCAATAACCGGGCTGGTCTAGTGTGAAGACGTCCCTTCACCTTACACAACTTAAAGAGGTATTCATGGTAGGCGCTGTGAGCTTCGCCATCCTCAGTTTCGCCGGTGCGCAGGAAATGTTCCGATGGCTCTGCGAAGAAAGGCTGCCCAGCCTGCAAGGCATAGCCGAGCGTGCGCGCTGCTCCGAACGCCCCCATTACATCCAGCTTATCAGCATCGAATAATATTTTCGCTTCTAAGGTCTCTGGCGGTTCGGTGCCGCGGAAACGGTGAGCGCGAATACAATGCTGGACGGCGTCTATTCTTGATTGTTCCCACCCATCTTTTTTCAAAACCTCGCCGGCAAAAATCGCCGACCTCTGCTCGTGAGATTGGCGGCCTCCCTCCTTCCCTGGATGAGCGCCGGAGGCATCGTGCAGAAGTGCCGCTGCCCGCAGCACTTCAAGGTTAGCGCCCAGTTCTTCGCCCATCTTCTCGGCCAGAGCCAGAACCCTCAGGACATGGCCCAAGCCATGGACCGGGTCGCTCTCGTCATACCATTCTCTGGCATCATCGATCGTCGGCATTTTCGACTCCTTGGTAATCGAAACTTTAATTAACCTGAAAGAACGAGCGGTTTGCCATCCAGCGGATGGTTTATTACATGGATGCGGATCCCGTACACATCGGCCAATTCATCGGGTGTCAGGACCTCGGCTGGCACACCAATTTTGCGCACACGGCCATTCGATAGCAAAGCCACTCGATCTGTGAAGCGCGCGACCAGATTAAGGTCATGGAGTGTGATCATCACCGCCAGATTATCGACGAACGCCAGATTGCGCACGAGTTTAAGTAAATTGTCCTGGTGCTTCAAATCAAGATGCGCCGTTGGCTCATCTAGCAACATCACCGGCGTCGACTGCGCCAGCGCCCGAGCGATAAGAACCCTCTGCTTTTCACCACCAGATAACTCGCCAATGGGTCGCTTCGCGAGGCTGATCGTCTCGGTACGAGCCATCGCATCCAGCGCTATCCGGCGGTCGCGTTCGCTCTCTTGTTCCAACCATCCCAGGTAGGGCGTGCGGCCCATTAGAACAACGTCCAAAGCGCAGAATGCGGGGGGCAGATTCACCGCTTGTGAAACGACCGAGACCCTGCGGGCGCGCTGGCCTGGCTTTAGTTCTCTCAGGTTATGTTCCCCGATCAAGACTTCACCTTCAAGCAGCGGTAGGCTCCCGCATGCGGCTTTGACCAATGTCGATTTTCCAACCCCGTTGGGTCCTACGACGGCAAGTATTTCGCCCGGCTGCACGGAGATGTTCACCTCCTGCAGAACTGGTTCCTTTCCGTAACCAAGCGTTGCCTGTTCGATGCGTAGTGCGCTCTTCACCAGACCCACACCTTTCCTTTTGCAAGATAGAGGAGCCAAAGGAAGAATGGCGCCCCAACCACGGCTGTTATGACCCCCACCGGCAGCTCGCGAGGGGCAAGAATTACCCTCGCCACGACATCGGCCATCAACAGGAAACTACCGCCGATTAAGATAGCGAGCGGGAGGGTACGCCGATAATCCGGCCCCCAGAGCAGGCGCGCAACATGCGGCACGATCAGCCCCACAAATGCAATAATGCCTGAGAAAGCCACCGCTGTGGCGGCAACCAACGATGCCGCAATCACGATTACTAATTTAGAGCGCTCGACATCCAGGCCCATTTGGCGCGCCTGTTCATCGCCAAATTGGAGCACATTTAGGTGTCGTCCAAGTAGGGCGAGCACGGTCAAACCGACGAGAAGGTATGGCAAAGATGCCAGAACGGGCTCCCACCCACCCAATGCAAATCCACCGACCATCCAATTCACCGCCCGATGGAGCTCATCGGCCGAAAGCAGCATAATCAAGCTCGTCATCGCTGTGGCGAAGGAACTGACCGCGACTCCGGCGAGGATCAGCGTGGTTACCGGTGTAGAGCGGCCCACGCGCGCAATAGCATAGACAACGCCCACGGTGATCAGTGCAGCAATGAAGGCGGCAATTGGCACCGTCGCCATCCCCAACAGGCTGACCGGCCAGTTTGCAGCCATAGCTAGCACCGCGCCAAGACCCGCACCAGAAGCTACCCCTATGATATAAGGATCGGCCAGCGGGTTCCGAAATAACCCTTGATACGCGGCTCCGCTCCCCCCGAGAGCCATCCCAGTTAACGCCATAAGGGCTGTGTTCGGGAGACGGATCTGGTACACGATCGTCGCAAACGTTCGCGAAAAGTCTGCATCCAGCTGCGGTCCGGGCAGCAAGTCAATTAGTACCCGCACGAGATCCGGCAAGGGAATCGAGACCGGGCCAACGGCCACACTTACGAACAGCATAACGACCAGGACCGATCCCGACCATATCCAAGGGGCATAACGCCTGGCGCCCTGCGGCTTCACCGGGTCGAGCAATGCGTTGGCGCTTGACTCACCCATGCTTATTCAAAAAGCTCCGGGTGGATCATTAGCGCCATTTCTTCAAGTGCGTCCACCAGCCGCGGCCCGGGGCGATCGACCCAATTCGTGTCGATTCCATAGACACGACCATCTGCAACGGCAGCGATCTCTCCCCAACCGGAACGGTCGGCAAAGGATTCGACGGTAGTCGGGACCCACGCTCCTTCGCCGAAGATGACGACCTGTGGGTTGCGTGTGACGATCTCTTCCAAGCTCATTTGGCCCCACCCTGCGATTTCAGCAGCGATGTTCTCCCCACCCACGAGTCCGATCAGTACATCCTGGAAGGTTCCGGTGCCTGTCGTCCAGGGCGCGGTCGGATCCATACCGTCTACTTCATAGAATACGCTCACACGCTCCGCTCCTGCAGCCTTCTGTGTCACAGCAGCAATCCTCGCCTCAAGGCCCTCAATAAGAGCTATGGCTTCAACCTCGTTCCCGGTCAAGATTCCCACAACACTAATATTCTTTTGCAAGCCGGGGAAATCCATGGGGTTTGCAAGCAGGTAAACTGGTATGCCGAGCGCCTCCAGGGTCTGTACCTGCTCCGGACTGGTGATCGTCGCTGCCAGCACAAGATCGGGCTCAAGCGCTAAAATGGCTTCGGTGTTGAGTTCACCGTAGGTGCTGCCAATGCTGGCGACCTCGAGCGCTTCAGGAGGGTAATCTGAAACCTCATCCCGGCCGATAACCTGACCTCCAGCCCCTATAGCGAAGAGTATCTCTGTATTGGATGGCGCAATGGAAACAATCCGTTGTGCAGGACCCGGAAGAGCCACCTCGCGGCCCATGCCGTCAACGAGTGTAAGCGGGGACACTTTCTCCGTAGGCTCGGAAGAACCCCCGCAAGCCGCAACCACGAGCCCCATGATCACGACCGCAAGAATCGTGACCAACAAATGAGTTATCGCCTTATTAGAGCGTTGACTTGATCTGTTCATAAACATAGTAATTTCCTCTTTAGGTCGCGCCATGGCCTGGCGTCTTTTTCCTTATATGCATGACGATAGAGAAAAGAAATCGGCCTTCCCCAGCGATATTATCGGGAAGGCCTCAGGTTGGAGCAGTCATAGGTTCGCCATCCTTTCCGCGAAGGAGCTGAGAATATTTGGCGAAGGCGGGTATCCTGGCTTGAATGGGATGATCCCATTCTTACAGTTGCGGGACAGCGCCGGACTTCCGAGGTTCAATCTTCGGTCACCGGCTTCCCCTTGGCGGTCTGTGCATCCGGGCAGCAGACCACCTTCGCCTTTAATTAATTGTTGGCATGCAGTATATCTCTGTGATGAGGCCCGGTCAAGCGGATAAGGTCGGGCCCAGGGCCGATTTCTCCACAATCCACCCTGATTAGGCTGCATTCTTAGATTTTTCCGTAGATTCCTTGCCCAATCTACATTCCTCAGCATGTATACAGGTGAATAGCTCGTTTTCGAGCAATCACCAGTGTATGGCTCTCCGATTTCGTGGTAACTAATAGTTTGACCAGTAGGTGGTCAATGTGATAGAATTTAGGCTTGTTTGGAGAATGTACGTGACAAAACGGACAACCGGAATCGTACGGTCTTTTGACGGATCTAAAGGATACGGCTATATCGATGCCCAAGATGGGGAAGATGTTTTCGTCTACTATCGCGACATCGCCGGTGAGGGATTTCAATTACTAAATAAGGGCGAGAAAGTCGCTTTTTATCTAGAGAATACAGTTCGCGGCTTCCAAGCCACCGATGTCACTCGCTTGAATTGACCCCCCGCTCTGCTTGGTTATGGACTCACTCCCCGCTAGGCTCGACGCCCGACGAGGTTTATTCTATCCACCAAATACACAATAAAATGAAAAGGATGTATTAAGTATGAGTAAGTTATTGAGAATTGTCCCCTTGGGAGGCTTGGGGGAAGTAGGTAAGAATATGATGTCGATTGAATATGGGGATAACATCCTCATCATCGATTCTGGCATCATGTTCCCTGAGAACGACATGTTAGGGATTGATTACATTATCCCTGACTTCAAGTACTTGGACGATAAAAAGAGCAAAATACGCGGAATCATTATTACGCATGGTCACGAAGATCACACCGGAGCAATTCGGCACGTTATCGAAGAATTCAACGTTCCGATTTACGCCACAAAGCTCACCAGCGGCTTGCTAGAGGTCAAACTCCGCCGGGGCGGGTTGCTTGAGAAAGCACAGCTTAACACCATCTCAGCTGGAGATGAGTTACAGCTTGGTCCCTTTAACATTGAGTTTTTTCACGTCTGCCACTCCATCCCCGATGCGGTGGGGCTGGGGATTACGACGCCCGCTGGGTTAATCGTTCATTCAGGTGATTACAAGTTCGATCATACCCCTGTAGATGGCTGGCCCCCGGACTTCGGTAAACTAGCGGAATTAGGCTCACGGGGCGTCCTCGCCCTGCTGGCTGACTCCACCAATGCCGATGAACCCGGCTGGACCCCCTCCGAAACCGTGATTGACCCGGCTTTCGATCAGGTGTTCCGCCAGGCGAAAGGACGGATATTAATTGGTTCTTTCGCTTCCCTGATTTCGCGAATGCAGCAGGTAGCAAACGCCGCCCAGAGGCATGGCCGGTCACTTGCGTTCGTTGGAAGGAGCATGGTCGACAACTCAAAAATGGCTCGCGAGCTGGGATACCTTGATATTCCGGATGAACTTATTGTCCCATTGGATCAAGCCATGAAGATGAAACCTTCGAAGGTCGCTCTAATGTGCACAGGCACGCAGGGCGAGCCATCGTCTATCCTGGGTCGTCTCTCAACTGGGAGTAATCGTCAATTCGACCTTATCCCTGGGGACACAATCGTTCTCTCTTCAACGCCGATTCCGGGGAACGAGGAAATGGTTCATCGCACGATCAATCGTCTCTTCCAGCGCGGCGCTGAAGTGATCTATGATTCAATCCTGCCCGTGCACGTGTCTGGTCATGCCAACCAGGATGAGATGAAGCTTCTACTGCAGTTGGTTAAACCCAAGCACTTCATTCCCATCCACGGCGAGCTGCGGCATCTTAAGCAGCACGCCGCCCTTGCCCGCGAGATCGGCATCCCTCAGGAGCGAATCGCGGTGGTGGAGAATGGGACCGAGATCGAGTTTTCGAATGGGGAAATGAGAATCGGTGAACGCATTCCGGGCGGTTATATATTCGTAGACGGGAGTGGCGTGGGTGATATTGGACCGAAAGTCATGCGCGAGCGCGAGACACTCGCACGTGAAGGTCTCGTTATCGTCCATGTCAATCTGGATTGCGACCAGAATCGCATCGTCGGCGAGCCGGAGATTGTCTCAAAGGGATTCGTTTTCGTGCACGATGCAACGGACCTTTTCGACGAAGCACGCGAACTTGTATTAAAAATCGCCGGGAAAGGCCTAAATGAAGGTTTGGAAGAGCGGATCGAAAATGAGCTTTCCCGATTCTTCTATGCGGAAACCAAGCGTAGACCGATGGTCTTCGCCTTCATATCAAGAAATGGGTGAGATAAACGTATAAACACCCATTGCGCGGGATTCATGGGTGTGTATAATGCCTTTCGTCATGGTTTACAACAGAGCGCTCGTCGCACTCTCCATAGGTATTCTGGGCATAGCAGGGTGCGGGCGCATCTCACTTCCCATACTCGATCCATCTCCCCCGCCTTCCACAGCCACACTAATACCCCCTACACCCACGCTGCAGCCTCTTGCAGCGACTGTGAATGGCGAAGGCATCCTGCTAGAACTCTTTGAGCTCGAAATCATTCGCTTTGAATATTCAAAAACCGATTCTGGCATAGACCTTGCAACCTTAGGCACATACCGGAGTGAACTGCTCGAAAGTATGATCGATCTAGCACTTCTCGGGCAGGGTGCAAGGGCGAATGGTTATAAAGTTGAAGAAACCGAGATCGATGACAGGTTGAATCTAATGGTCGAAAGCACAGGGGATTGGGGAGAATTTGAGCTGTGGATGGAGCTTAACGGCTACACTCAGGAAACTCTCCGAACCGCAATGGTCAAGGAGATTGAAGCCGCCTGGATGGTGGCTTACATCGCAGATCAGGTGCCCGATTCCGCAGATCAGGTGCACGCCCGGCACATCCTGGTCTCCTCTGAGACTGAGGCGGAGGGGTTGCGAGCGCAGCTTCAAGAGGGAGTTGACTTTAACCTCCTTGCTCGACAGCACTCCATCGATGCCAGCACCAGGCCTGCAGGCGGTGACCTCGGATGGTTCCCCCAGGGCTTCCTGTTATGGCCTGAGGTGGAGACACTCGCTTTCTCCCTTCAACCAGGAGAGATCAGCACGGTTGTCAAGAGCGAAATTGGATATCACATCATTGAAACCATCGAACGCGAAGACCGTCTTTTGGCGTATAGTGTTAGACAAGAACTTTGTGAGCGCGCAATCGAGAGTTGGTTAACGACGGAGCGTGCTGCCGCTGATATTCAAACCTTCATCACCCAATAAGGGTTTGGCAGGAGATCAAGATCATGGACGAGAATTTTGCAAAACTCCCCCGGAAACGACCTAGTAAGATCGGGAGTATCTTTTTTAATCTGTTGACCTTTATTGTATTGATTGCGATTCTCGGTGTAGGCGCGGCCGCAGCGGCCGTTTTCGTTAATCCCTACATCGATGTCGGTTTCTTCTACAACCCGTTCCCGCCGGCGACGGTGCCTGCACTTCTCGGCCCTCCCACGGCAACGCATACGCCTGCCGTACCCCTCCCCGACGCCTGGACACCGACACCATCTAGCACCCCTGAGCCGACGAATACACCAACTCCGGTGCCTACCGATACCCCTACTCCGATTCCAACGGCGACGGCGACGCCGCAGCCGTTCGCACTGCAACCTGGAAATCCCGTTCAAATTCCCAACATCGCCAATGATGATGCCTGCGAGTGGATGGGCGTTGGCGGTCAGGTATTCAACATGGAGAACCAACCGATTGTCGATTTGGGAGTCCATCTTGAGGGCGAATTAGATGGTAGCCCCATCAGCCTCGACACACTCAGCGGGAGTGCGCCGGAAATCGGACCCTCCGGCTACGTATTCAACCTTTCAGACGTCCCGATTGCCAGCGACAGCACGATCTGGGTCTATCTCCACGATGGGGGCGGTTCTCCGCTCTCTGAGCAAGTGTTCATCATTACATCAGAGGAGTGCAACAAGAACTTCGTCATGGTGAATTGGCGCCAAGTTCGGGAACAATAATCCCAAATTGCCTTAGAAATATAAAAAGGGCTGTCCAAAGATACTTTATGGACAGCCCTTTCACTTTAATATATCGGAGGGGCCGACCCATGTGTCGGCCCTTTCTCTATCCGGTTTCAAGACCTGTAAGGTGGATGGGGTGCGTATTAAGATTCCAATGCTCGCCGCAGGCAGTCGCAGACTCGCTCCACCTGTAATTCACTCATGGTGCCAGAGAAAGGAAGCGCAAGGCTTCTCTGGCTGAGATCTTCTGTCACCGGGAAATCCCCGGGCTGGTAGCCGAAACGTTCCACCATATAGCGCTGAATATGGATCGCCGTGAAATATGGGCGAGTTGGAACGCCGCACTCCTTTAACCGCTCCATGACTCCTGTGCGGTCAACACCCCCATCTAAACGAATTACGTAGACAAACCAACTCATCCTAGATGTTGATGGGTTTGGTTGCAGCAACTCAACCCCGGGCATCTCGGCCAATTGAGCGTGATACCACACCGCTACTTGCTCGCGCTTCTCCAGCAGTTCGTCCAAACGGGTCATCTGCGCGCGTCCCAGTGCAGAGCTCAGCTCATCGAGGCGGTAGTTATAACCAAGATGGGTATGGTCCAGCCACTGATCTCCTGGAGCGCGGCCCTGATTCCTGAGGGAGCGAATGAGTTTAGCGGAATCATCCCTGTTGGTGACAACCATGGCGCCCTCGCCTGTGGTGATCTGCTTGTTGGGATAGAACGCAAACACACCGATATCCCCAAGCGTCCCTGCCTGACGCCCTTTGTATTGAGCACCGAGCGCCTCACAGGAATCCTCGATGACTACTAGATTATGTTCGGTGGAGATCGCCCGGATCCGGTCATAGTCGGCTGGTTGTCCGAAGACATCGACGGGTAAAAGAGCTTTCAATCTACCTGTGGGCTCAGTCCCCTTGCGCGGCAGCCAGCGGGAAGCTTTCTTGCCGCCGGCCATTAATTCCGCAGCTGCTTCAGCCATGAGATCTGTGTTGATGTTGCCATTATCGGGGTCCACGTCAACAAAGATTGGAATAGCGCGTTCATAGAGGAGCACATTGGTTGAGGCCACAAAAGAAAATGGAGTCGTGATCACCCAATCCCCATCCGTAATCCCCAGTGCACGGACGGCGAGGTGAAGTCCTGCAGTGCCCGAACTCACGGCAATGGCGTGGTTTATGCCCACATAGCGAGAGACGGCGGCTTCGAACGCCTCGACCTCCGGCCCCATGCTAAGCCGCGACGTCTGCATCACCGCCGCGACCGCCTCACGCTCGAGATTTGTAATATCCGGGGATGACATGGGGATGTTCTCTCCCTCTAAGTCCTCTGTATTTCCCTGCCTCATGGAGACCTTGTTGTTGGAATGTTTCATAATTCATCTGAGCCCTGAGGCCAAATATCCCCCGCCCGGACCATCTTTCCCGAGGGGACGTCCTCTTTAATTACAGCACTGTTGCCGATGCGTGCCTTAGACCCAACGGTTACATTCAAGTTTAGCGTCGCCCCCATCCCGATCAACACGCCTTCATCGAGTGTTACCGCTCCCGCTAACAGCGCTCCCGGAGCGATATTGACATAGGCTCCCAAGCGGCAATCATGCGAAACGACGGCTGCTGTATTGATGATGGTCCCAAACCCAACATCGACCTCACTCCCTACGTAAGCATGAGGGAAAACCTGCACACCCTGGCCGAGTCGAGCCGTAGGTTCCACAAATGCGGTAGGATGGATGAACGTCGGAAAGCCGAACCCGGCCTCCAGCAGGCTATGGAAAACCTGGATTCTGCTGGTGATATCCCCTATTCCGCCGACCGCGTTCACGGCAAGCCGTACGCCATCTTTTGCTAATCGGGGGAGTTGATCTCCTCCACCGATTACGGGAACCCCCATTACCTCGACCCCCTTCTTAAGGCCATCGTCGATCACACCCACGACTTGATACTGCTCGAGAGCACGAATCAGGTCGATGACTGATTTTCCATGACCGCCGCCTCCGTAAACAACAATCGCCCCCGCATCAAAATCCGCCTCTGGTAATTCCATGTCTCCGCCGCCTTCCAGCGCCAGGATCCGGCGCACAACTGATTCTGTGATCAGCGTCTCTTTCGGTAAACTATGAGGATCTAACCCGTGATCACGCATAACGCGCAAACCGGGTTTCGTGATCCGTAACCCCTCGGGGATCGCACCCTCACCCGCGTCTGCCGGTGAAGTCTCCTTCTTGGGCGGTGTCCAGGTCGAATCATCCGCCAACCAGCACAATCGGTCGCCCGCTCGTAACAAATCACTTTCCGCGAACTCAAGGCCGATGATAAAACCATCGCGCTCTGCAGTCACTTCCATAACCGACTTCGTGCTTTCAAGAGCGCACAGCGGATCACCCTCCTGAACCTTTTGCCCCTCAATAACATGTACCCTGGCGACCTGCACTTCAGGTTCGTTGGGATTCAAGAGTGGTACGAGGATCTCAATAGGGTCGGGCATGCTCCTCCTTATTCTGTGAGATCACGGCTGAGCAGTGTACGGTCTTTATAAAAAAATCGAGCAAATAAAGTTATGAACTCCCCCCATAATTGAGTCTAATCGAGAAATCGCTCGCGGACCAATATAGAGGTCCCGACTGAAATGAGGCTTCAGTTTGCCTCAGAAAGCGCAATTGCCGCTTCAAGGATGTCCTCGATCTGCGGGAGTACGGCTTTTTCGAGCAATCCAGCAGCGGGTATCGGCATATCATCGGCAGCGACACGCTGCGCTTGAAATCCAGGGCCAACTTCTTCGAGGACTCTGGAGATGACTTCCGCACCCCAACCAAGCGTCATCGTACCTTCCTCAACGGTCAGCAGGCGCTTCGTGAGCCTTGCCGCAGCGATTAGATCATCCAGTTCAAAGGGGGATAATTGTGTCGGAACGATGAGATCGCTGAAGATCTCATGCTCGAAAGCCAGGCGCTTCACGGCTTCGCGGGCCAACTCTGCTGAATATCCATAGGCTGCCAGTGTAATCACCGGCGCCGGGGCGCCAGCAATGCGCAGCCGGTAAGATGGGTAGCGCTCATTACTTACATCAACCTTGAAATCTGACAGTTCATCATGGGCGATGATCTTTTTCGCATACAGTGCTTTGTGCTCAAGGAATAATACGGGGTCGTCATCCTCTAAGACCGCTTTACGCAGCAAGTCTCCCGCATCCCCCAACGCCGTCGCAGCTACGACCCGCAAACCCGGTGCGCCGAGCAGGTGTTTCTCCAAGGACTGGCTGTGTGTTGGGCCGTACCCGCGCCGCCCCCCCATTGGCGTCCGCACGACCAGTGGTACCCGCACCTGGTCATTGCTCATCCACCGGAATTTTGCGGCGTGATTTATTAATTGATCCACAGTTAAACTGATGAAATCGCCGAACATAATCTCGATCACTGGATACAGGCCACGCAGCGCCATGCCAACCCCAACTCCAACGATGCCGGCCTCCGACACTGGTGTGGTGATCACATGTTCAGGATAATCCGTGGATAACCCCCTGGTCACTTTGAACGCACCCCCATATGGATCGAGTACGTCCTCCCCGATCACATAGACCTGATCCGATTCTTCCAGGCAAGTTCGCAAGCCCCGATTGAGCGACTCGAGGATGCTCGTCATCTGCTTATTCCCAACGGGGATGTGAGTGATGCAGGGTCTGCAGCCGGGTCGGTTTCGGCTTGCTTGAAGGTATCCATCACCGCTATCTCAACCGATTCCTGAATTTCTCTTCGCAGCGCTTCGTCCAACCGCTCGGCTTGGATGGGAAGAGGATCCTTGGTTCGATAGCGGGCGATCTCCTGCGGGTCTCGACTGTCGTCACCTTTGGAGTGAGGGGCAAAACGGTAGGTGTGCACCACGAATGCTGCAGGGCCCTTGTTCTCACGCACATACTCTAGCATGGGCTCAACTGCTTCGTGGATCTCAACAACGTCCGTCGAATCAATGGATTCGACAGGAATGCCGAAAGCTTTGAAGCGATCGGGGATCTCACCGGCCAGGTTCAATCGGGTGGGCGTGCTTTGTGCATAGCGGTTGTTTTCAACAATGAAGAGGATTGGAAAGGCCCCGAGTGCGGCAATATTCAGGCTCTCATAAACGACACCTTCGCCCAGCGTTCCATCCCCTATGAAGGAGAAAACCATCCTGTCTCCCCCCTTGAGCTTTTCCGAGGCAGCCATCCCTACTGCCATAGGAACCGTGCCGCCCAGGATCCCATTTGCATAGAAATCGCGCCATTGTATGTGCTGACTTCCACCACGCCCACCGCAAATCCCGGTACTGCGCCCCATGAGTTCCGCTGCCAATGCGTGCATCGAACCGCCATAAGCAAGAAAATGACCGTGGCAGCGATGATTGCTGACCACGATATCACCCTCGCGCAACCGGGCGAGCACTCCGACTGCGTTCGCCTCCTGCCCTATGTAGGTGTGCGTGGTGCCATAGAACAGCCCGCGCGGGAAGAGATCGAGCACAGTTTCTTCAAAACGTCGAATTTGGAGCATTCTACGGTAGAACGCCGCATTGTCTGGGGAGCTCATCGGGTGCACGATCCTCCGGCAGCGTTGACAAGGTATCAGTATTTCGCCGCAATGATACCACTGCCTACAGATGAAACACGAGCCACCCTTTGCAAAGGCAGCTCGCGAGTCTGTCTTGAATTATGGAGTGAACAAGCTCTGCTGCAGTACGTCAGCAGAGCTACCAATCTCCATATTTAGGAACAGAAATCTTATTGATGTTTTAGGGCGAAGTCTTTACCCACAATTCGCCAAGCTTCGTGCGTGCCCACTGGGGCCTTCGTCACAGCAAAGTAGCGAGTCCTACCATCGTCTGAGACTTTGGTTTCAATCCGCCAATCTGTTGACGAGAACTTCGTCTTCGACTTCACATCGTAGAATTCCAAAGTTTCCTTCATTTTGTTCCTCCTCGGCTTGATTTTTCACCAATATTCTTGCTTCATCGTACCCGTGTTTCGTTTTTTTCGCAAGGAGTGAAACGGAACATATTACTACCTAACATAACTAGCTCGATAACTGTTTTTCATCATTACCCATGAACTCCGCGGATGTGGCGTGCCCGAGTTGGCTAATCCCCTCACGTGTGATCACCTTCCAAAGCGTGGTCAGTAGGATTTTAACATCCAACCACAGAGACCCGTTATCAACATACCAAACATCATAGCGGAACTTATCATCCCAGGTTAGGGCATTACGGCCGTTAACCTGCGCCCATCCAGTCATTCCTGGGAGAACCTCGTGGCGGCGCGCTTGCTCGGTTGAGTATCGTTCAAGATACTGCATCAATAACGGCCGCGGACCGACCAGACTCATCTCTCCGCGCAATACATTGAAAAACTCAGGGAGTTCATCGAGACTGTAGCTACGTAGAAAATTACCCAAGCGTGTCATACGCTGTGAGTCGGACAATAAATGTTTACCGGGATCCCGCGCCTCCGTCATCGAACGGAACTTATAAACCGTGAAGGGCACACCGTCTTTACCCGGCCGCAGTTGACGGAAAAGCAAGGGGGATCCCAAAAAGATGCGCACAAGCACAGCAATGAGCCCCATCAGGGGGCTGATAAGAACCAGACCGGTAAGCGTTAAGATCAGATCAAATAGTCGCTTGCTCAGCGGAATACCAGGGGGAAGAAGTTTAGCCGTCATCCATTCCTCCGGACTTAATTTCCACTGCAGCACTATCGGTGGACTGTCCCTTCCCCATAGCTGCTGTCGTTTCCATAATAACGGCCATCTTCGCGGCGAGGTGTTCTCGATTGAAACCGATTTCAACACAGCGCCTTCCAGCCTGCCCCATTTGACCGGCGAGGAGAGAGTCCGACGCAAGTCGCTTTACCGCCTCGGCTATGGCCGCAGGATCTCCAGGCTGCGCAAACAACCCGGCACCTTCGCCCTCAACCACCTGACGGATAACCCCATCAATTGCTAGGACAACGGGCAGGCCTGCGGCCATATAGTCGAAAACCTTATTAGGATAAGTCGTCTTATACGCATCTACCGCAAGAAGGATGGCCAACCCGGCATCCGCTTGCATGAGTGTAGAAGCAATTTGGTTTTTTGGTATCGACGGCAAAAAGTGAAGATTACCCAGCTCCATACTCTCCGCAAGCGCCATCAGATTCGCCTTCTCTTTGCCATCCCCGAGGAATACAAAATGGATGTCCTCTTCACTTTGAAGGAGCTCCGCGGTCTTCAGGACTGTTTCCAGGTCGTTCGACATCCCATGAGCTCCCGCGTAGATGACTAGAAAGCCTTCCGCCAACCCTATTTCGTGTCGCAAGGATTGATCTAACGCTTTCCTTTCAAACATGGCGAGATCTACACCATTCGGAACCACTTCCACCTGCTGAGCGCCCCGTGAGCGCACGTGTTCAATAAATCCCGGAGAATTAACGACCACTCGATCTGCACGATGGTACAGCCTTCGTTCCAGCCACTGGGAGAGGCGGATCAGAAGCGGGTTTGTCAACACACCAACCGCGACAGCGAAGGAGGGCCAGAGATCGCGGACTTCGAGCAGCAAAGGCACTCGCTTCAACCCTGCAATCCATCGGGCTGTCACAGCCTGGAAAATCGGAGGGGTCGTGCCCCACACCAGATCGACATCCGCCACTCGCAATCCTGTCCAGAATGAGACCGCCATGAAACTGAGGAAGCTCAGCATTCGGTGAAGAAAGGAACGGTGCCATCCGGAATAACTCCGGCAGCGGAGGATCTCCACACCACTGTCATCCACTTCGCGCGTAAGCCAACCCCCATCACCCACAGTTTGACCCGTGAGGTAGCTCACCTGGCTGGCGATGATGGTCACACGGTGACCACGCTGGACAAGCTGGCGAGCAAATTCATGATGACGGGTACCACCTGGTTCGTTAATTGCGGCAAAAGCCTGGTGGATCAATAAGATGTGCACGCTAGGTTTCCAATCTCGTTCCACGGTAGTCGATCCAGGAAAACGCCGGTCTCCCAATCTCCGGATCCAACCAGCCGATATCGACCTCATCCAGGCCCATCTCCTCATCCAGCACCCATTTTGTAACACCTCGCATCGGCAGCTGAGCATGGGCACTTCTCAACCAGAACAGTCCAGGTTGCTTCATTGCATATGTTGGAGCATACCAGCCATAGGTCCTCGAATCCGGTACAAACTCCTCCCCGGCAATTAATTGACCTGCTCGGTACACCGCATATCGATCCCAGATCCCCTCCGCTCGAATACTCACCTTTGACCCCTGAATATTCCCGCGAAGTGTGCCCTCATTCATTTCAAAGGGCATATCGGGGAGGTTCCAACCAATCCGAACTTCCGCCTCTCCGACCCCCAGAATATCATCAACGACCATCCACAGTCGATCTTCAACGCGCAAGATCGTTCGTTGGTGGATAGCGTTTTCGCGACTCCGGTATTGATGCAGTGCGGAAAGGATTTCGAGAAATCCATCTTTTGAGCGCCAACGCCCAAGAAGCCTGGCGTTACTCCATCTCAACCAAAGGAATCGGCTCGCGCGCTGCATTGGATCATGCCCATCGATCAGGGCTGAGTTGTGACACCAAGCGCCCGTAAATACGTTGTTCCAGGGATGCTCGGCGTTGTAGAGATACGTCCCTGGGTCGCGGGCCAGGTTAATACCTCCCCACCACAGGTCGAAGTGGAGTTGATCGCTGTGACCGGGGCGGCTGTGGAATTGTGATGCGCGCAATATCCCCCGGGATCCTTGGCCGCGCATAATGTAGATGCCCGATTGGGGGAAATCATCAGGCCGCAAGCTCTCCATCTGCTTGCTTCCGCCCCTCAGGGTACCGTCGGCGGCACCCGATTTTCCATCCCGTGCATCATCCAATCCAAACCAGAGGGCCAGTTCATCCCACGAACCCGGAGGAAATATTGGATCACCTGATACTGTCAGTGCGGCGGCCTGCAGCGTAGGCCGGAAATCCGCGAACGAACAAATACTCAGCGGGAACAGGAATGCTCCATCATTGGGCCCCCAATTAGGAACGTTGCCCGTCGCTGGATCTACAAACGCTGCGAGCCAATGTGTCATTCGGCGCACTGCCGCCACGGTTGTTTCGGGCAAGGGGTCGCCCTCAAGCTCAGCCAGGCGCACACCCCAGATCCCCGCTTGCAGCGCGAGACGGTGGTAATTCATCGATTGCTGGATATACCCGCCGTCATGAAATACCTGTCCCTTGAGCGCCCGCACAACAAATTGCCGGCCGTTGCGTTTCCAACTTTTGGCGCCCTTATACTCCGGGAATAGCACCCCCGCTGTATAGAGCGCGATCGCCTCGACAAGCAGGTGGTTGTTTTCCTGCGCTCGAGCATAGAGAAGCGTGGCGGGAATGCGATCCGCGTGTACGGCGATCATTGTCGCCAGCTCCACTAGATCATCTCCTCGCTCCCGAAGCGCTTTACTGAAGGCAAAAAACGCAAATACAAGCGCCAGCAAACGGTTGGCGATCTCCTGTCCTGAGTGCCAGTTCAAGCCTTTGTTTGGGGTATTTGCTTCCCGCCAGGAACGCAGCAAGGCAAAGAAACCGTCGACGTAGCGCTCGTCTCCCGTCAGCGCATAGGCTCGGACCAATGAATGCACCCAGCCAAACCGGGAGACTTCCCATAAAAGTTTGACGTCTTGAGGAAGTTCGTTCAGGGCGTACTCGGTCCAGTGGCGTTCAAGACCAGCGACAGTCTTCTCCCTGTTGGAGGGTGTTAATGCAAAGGTGTCCCAATTCGGTGGGTTCCCAAGGGCGATCTCGGGTTGCCCAAACAGGCGGTAGCGTCCATCAAGTACCGAGTCGGCTTCTGCCACCGCCGCCTCAACGTCCTCACCCAAAATAGTTTTTAGAGAAGCACCGAGGTGCTCAACATCTTGAAAGAAGAATCGCTTGGTGCGCGTCTCGCGGAACTGGGCATATCCGGCAGGATCTGAGGGGATGTGACTTCGCAGCCACCACTCGAGCGGTCTCTCCGCCCAGGCGAAGGAAGGCGTGCGCCAACGCAGCCCACCGCTTCGCAGCGCCATCTGATACATGGCGTAGCGCGCGAGTGCTCCTGGACCAAGTTCGCGCAGCGCGTAGAACGACTTGAAGCGCATGAATGTTTTACTGCTCTGCAATCAGTCCCACATCGTGTGGTTCACCGGAACGCAACGAATCGAGTGCAGCAAAAGAGGCAAGCGAGACCGCGAAAATCTGCTCATAGGGGATTGGTGGAGAACCACCTTGCGTGATGGTCTCTTGGAAGGCATGCCATTCGGCGCGATGGCCTTTATCCTGACGAAGCTGCGATTTGTGCTTTTTAGTGCGTCCGGATGTGGTCAGTTCCAACCGCCGGAAGTCATCCAGAACCGCTACTCTCCCGCCTCCAAAAACCTCGATCCGCTCTTTCGGGAGCGATCTGTCGCCATTCGCCAGGTAGCTCAAGCTGCCAATCGAGCCATCCGCGTACTCAAGCGTAACAACGAAGTTATCTTCACGATATCTTCCCTTGTCAGGAAGGCCCAGCGCGAACACCCGCACCGGTGGGGAACTTGCAAGGAATGTCAAGAAATCGATAAAGTGACAGGCCTCCCCAATCAGACGCCCCCCACCCATGGCGGGATCATGAAGCCAATGATCCAATGGCAGAGGTCCGGCGTTTACTTGGTAGCGCATGAACAGCGGTTCACGGGCTTTATCCAGGAAGCCCTTCATCTTGGTAGCTAACGGTGCAAAGCGGCGGTTGTACCCGACGCTGAGCAGCTTGTCCTTTGCTTGCAGTGCGGCATCAATTTGTTCCAGTTCCTGGCGCGTAAGTGCAAGTGGTTTTTCGCAGAATACATGCTTATCAGCCTCCAGCGCAGCTACCACTTGTGAGGCGTGAAGATGGTGGCGGGTGAGGATGGCAATAGTGTTGATGCGCGGATCGTTCAGAAGCTCATCCACATCCGTTGTGGCGTAAGCGAACCCAAAACGTTTTCCAACTTGTGCAGCTTTCATCCCAGTTGCCGTAGCCAACCCGACCCATTCTAACCCGCCCACACCCTTCATTGCCGGGAACAAGACGGCGGTGGCGAAGTTTCCCGCGCCAATTGCACCCAAGTGGACACAATCCTGCGCCTTAATTTCTGGCTCCCTGAATTCCAATCTGCGCTGTGTTGATACGGTCTCAGCCTGCTCTTGTGGGTAGGTAAGCAGGACTCCTAGAGATGGCTCCCCCTTGCTGTCTGAAATTAGATCATAGGCTTCGATGGCGCGCTCAATAGGGAAGCGATGCGTAAGCAGCAGGTTGATTTCAATCTTGCCGTCTTCGAGGAGCTCTATAAATGCGTCTAAGTTGCGGCCTTCGGTCCAGCGCACATACCCTGGTGGGTAGTCCACGCCAGCTTCCTCGTAGAGAGGATCATAGCGGCCAGGGCCGTAGGAGCGCGAAATAACAAAACGCAGTTCCTTCATGTAATATGGTTTTCGCGGCAGTTCAGTTCCAACGGCGCCGGTTGCCACCACTATTCCGCGATCTCTGGCCAGAACACCGGCAAGTTGGACGGTGTCATGCGAGGGCGTGTCGGCGCAAATCTGGATCAGGTCAAATCCTGCCCCACTAGTGAACGCCGATCCTTCGCTTTCAGCGACATCCCGATTCACAGCTTCAATGCCAAGTTTCTCGGCTAATTTCACCCGCGCGGGGTCTGTGTCGACGCCAAAAACCGCACAACCCGCTGCTTGGGCGATCCTTGCAGCTAAGAGACCCAATAATCCGAGACCGATCACGGCAACACGGTCGCCTAATTGAGGCTCACCCAGTCGAAACCCGTGAAGGGCGATGGCGCCTAGTGTGGCAAAGGCGCCCGCTTCAAAATCCACCTCTGCGGGGAGTTTTGCGATCAGATTCTGCGGGACCACGACATATTCGGCATGCACCGCATAACCGCCGCCTGCGCAAGCCACCCGGTCACCTACTTGAAAACCGGATAATCCATCTCCTACGGCTTCGATCACCCCGGCCGATGAATATCCCAGCGGGAGCGGTTGATCCAGTTGATTCTGAACTGCATCGAAGGTGGTGAGCAGGCCTTCGCGGCGTGCTTTTTCTATCACCTGGCGAACGAGATCTGGACGGGACCGCGCTTTCCCGAGGAGTGTCTTTCCGGCGAACTCGACAAGCGCTCGCTCTGTCCCTACGGAGACTAGCGAAGCGACAGTGCGAACAAGCGCTGTGCCGGGCATAGCCTGCGGCACAGGGACTTCCAACACACTCGTCTCACCTTTGCGGACATCTTGCACAACTTGTTTCATCATAACCTTCGCGTGATAGATATAATTTCTCGTTTTTTATGCTGCTCGCATCTACACTCGGCGCGATTATAGCACTACGATTACACTCAAGATGCTTAATAGTACGTAGTAAAGCTCAATTTGCTAGCCGATTCCCGAGCAAGCATTCCCCATAGTCTTCCATCGTTCATCGCCATTGATGTCAGAACTCACCCCCAGCATCCCTGCCGCCAGTCGTCCACCTCCCGATAATCTTCTCGTAAAATCGCTCTGCCGTAATTGCCACTTGATCCCGGTCAGCGCGCTCATCTACCAGACCTTGGTTGATCTTGTTGGCTTTTCCGCGAAGCTGAGCGTCTATGAGCGCGCTTGATGTCGCCCGAGCCAGAGCATCCGTGTCGTCTGGGTCTATGAGAAAACCATTTTCGCCGTCTACTATCCACTCCCGCAGCGATTCAAGATCCCCAACAACAGGGAAGCAGCCGCAGGCGATCGCCTCAAGAAATGTATTCGGTGTACCATCGTGCTCACTGGGTGATACCATCACCGTTGACATCCGATATATCATCGCCAGCTCTTCCTGCGCGAGTTTCGGCAGCAAGCGGACACTTTGCTCGATTTTTAATTGATTGAGCCATCGGTTGGCTTCCTCGTTGCCGGCCATTGCGGGGCAGAGGAATATCGTCCCGGGATTCTTTTCGACCACGCCGGGGATAGATTGGAAGAAGGTGTCATTGCGAACATAGGCGCGGAATCCGCGTGGGTTTACAACAATGGGACTGTCCTTTGGCAGATCTTCAAGCTGCGTTCGCACTTCGGGTCTCAAAGACTCCATTTTAGGAAGTGCGGGGCTGAATAAATCCCGCACAATACCTCCGCCACCCGGCAGAACAACAGTTGGGCGATCTGATTGAAAACCCCAATCTGCAGCCAATCTGATATCCCGCTTGCAGTCCGCGTGTAGAGCATTCACCCGGCTCAGTGTTTGACGTGTGTGGTGTGCCATCCCCGGCGAGGAACGGGCGTGTAGGGTGAAATCATTGCCCCAGACCGAGGCCACAAACGGCATCTTCGGCTGCACGACCGCCCCCAACATCCCCTCGAAGGGGATTCGCAACGTATGGATAAGGTCTATTTCGAACGTATCCAGGATTTTTCGCACATGCCTGGCTGCGCGCGGGAGTGTAAACGGACCGAACCAATGCCGCATATCCGACCGCAGACCGCTCGCCTGGGAGCCGCCCGGTGCTCGATATTCTCCTCCTTCTCCCTGCTTGCCCAGGCCGCTGAATGCGACGGGGACAAAGTGCTGCGCCGCAACCCCTGGCAGGGGAGTACAGCGAAAGGTGCTGAGGAGATGCACTTCGTGTCCCCGCTCTGTGAATAACGAAATCCACCCCCGCGTTGTCGGACTTCGCCCGTCTGCGATGAACGCCAGCCTCATCCCCTATCCCTCCATTACCTTGTGCAGCACCGAGACAAAGACTTCCGTCATCCGCTCGATATTAAATTGCTCAACAACCATAAGGTGGGATTTCTCTCCCATCTTAACCAACCGGCGCGGATGACGCAGAGCTTCGCGCAAAGCTGCGGTCAACCCATCCAGGTCACCAGGTTGTACCAACCAACCATTTCCACCGGATACCAGGTCCCTCTGCGTTCCGTCACCTTCAGCGACGATGACCGGCAGCGCCGCCGCCATTGCCTCCTGGACAGCCAATCCCCCCGTTCCGGGGAGGACGAAAAGATCTGCATACGCAAAATATTGCTGTAGATCCGACCCAAACTTGGATCCGACGAATTGAGCGCTGGGATAGACGTCAGCTGCAATTTTTTCAAATTCCTCGCGGGCGGGACCATCCCCTACGATGATCACCTCCGGCTTTGACTGCAAACTGGCACATGCCTGCAGTAGCAAATCGACCCGTTTTCTGCGCTGAAGCCGCCCGACGAACAGAAGCCGCCCTGTCCGTTTTTTGGCGGGATCATGTTTTATTGCTATACCTGGCGATGAGACAACGGCGTTGGGTGCTACGAATATACGGTCGGAACGATATCCGAGCTCGGCATATTCCTCAGCCCCTTTCGTGCTGTAGGCAATAAGCGCGTCGAATCGATTCAGAAAGCTTTTCCTTAAACCCCGCCGATAACCAGCCAGTTTCCCCTTCACCGCTGGCGCACCTAAGCCCCAACCCACGACCGCCCGGTTGTTGGAATGCATCCAATCCAACGCCCGGCGGCTTGAGAGGTAGCGGGGATTCGCCTCCATAATCAGTGCATCCGGGTTTGTTTTCTGGAGCCATTCGATCAGGTCACGTTGATAGCAAAGATACAGGGACCCTCTTAATAGGTGGACATTTTCACCTTTTTCCCAGCGTGCTACTTTGAGCTCGGCCGCAATTTGTATTGATTCTTCCGGGCGAGGTTCCCCCGAAAAGACGCTCATCCCCCCCTCGCATGCGCCCGCCAGGTGGTCGAAGAATGGTTGACGATACGCCGGCAGCACCCTCTGCTGCAACGCGAGTTTCCCCTTGAAAATAAAATCACTCATGGCTCAGCGGTTCTCTTTGATTTGCTTGTACGGCTGCCGCATTTATTGTTAACATTCAATCCATGTAACCACTCAGGCCTCTCATGTTGCTGTCCTTCTGAGAAGCCCACGAAACGCATTGTTATATCCACCCGAAGGCCGCCAAGTAGCTATCGACCATCCTATCCAGCCCAAGATTCGCCTCTGCATAGGAACGCGCACCCGCTCGATAGCGCCCCTGGTCCTCGAGCACACCTACAGCCGCTTGGGCCAGGGATGAAAAATCCGGGGGGTCAAGCTGCCAGGATTCTCCGCCATAGGGGACAATGACACCCGCTTCAGCACCCACCAATTCTTTCAGAGCACCGGTGTCAAAGGACGCAACGGGCAAGCCGCAGCCCAATGCTTCGATCACGGCATTTGGACAAGCCGGGTGAATGTCGGCCGCGAAAAACAGATGTGCGGATCGATCGAGCGCTGGGATTTGATCCGGCTGGATCAATCCCGGCCAAACAACGGGAATCTCTGCCGTTCTTTGCGCCCACTCCCTGACTGCTGACGGCACCTGACCTACAATCATCAACTCAAGAGATAACGTCGTTCTCTTATCGATTTGCGCCGCCAGGCTGATGGCGTGTTCTACACCAAGCTCGTATCCGCCCCCTAATCGCCCTTCGACAATGAGCATTCTATAGCGATCTTCGGGGCGGTCGTGGGAGCCATCCGGTGAATAGAGATTTAGATCCACTCCATTATGAATCACCCAATGCGGCTTCATCGCCGGCCCATAAACCCTCTCCCACCAATCCATCACAAACTCACTCTGATAGATTACGCCTGTCGCAATGTGCTTGCGGATGAAGGAGAGCAGCATATTCGCTGTCTCTGATCGCAGGTAATGACGGTATCCCGTGCGTCGTTTGCGGTGAATCCAATTCATCCCGTCAAGCCGCTGAATCACCGGCACCCCGCGGCGCCGTGCTCCCCAGAGGCCGCTCACATTCCGGGTCCCGCCAACGATAAGCACACCATCATAGGACTCATCGCGCAAATCGAAACAGACCGAGATCCCGCGCTCACGGAGGGTCTTTACCATTTTCGCCTGGAATGAGACCATCCCTCCCACGCCCGACACTTTTGGAACGATGCACAGACGGGGGGAAGATCGATTTTCGCCTATGGCTGCAGTATTTTGGGAGTCCATTTTCTAAAGATTGCCAGCTTCGATTTTATGTTCTATGCCAGCGTAACCCTCACTCACGATGTCCAACCCGACGCGCGGGAACGCCGGCCCAGATCTCTCCTGGCTCGGTGGATTCGAGCAGCACAGCATTCGCACCGACGATCGTTCCTTTCCCGACGCGCAAGAGACCCTCCCGTCCGAGAACCTTAGCGCCCGGCGAAAGGATCACTTCGTCTTCAATTAATATGCCCTTGAATGGCGATTCCTCTATGGGCAGGTGAATATCGGCGCGCCCCAATGTCACTCCAGGATAAATCTTCACTCCATCACCTATCTTCGTGTTGGGGTGGATGACAACACCAAATCCCCCATGCACCAGGGTGAAATCCTTCCCGAACTCAACCGATCGCGGGACCTCGGCACCCAACAGCTTCAGGACATAATACGCAAACGCGCCGATGGCCGGCACTTCTCGGGCATATACCAGAGCGCTGTAAAAATTTCGTCGCGCCATACTATGTTCCATTCGGAAACTAGTTGTAAATCAAGCCGGTTAAGATGAGGTGATGGTATTGTCAGAATGACAACCTATCAAAACCACATTGTCGTAGCACTAGGACGGAAATTCCAATAGCGCCTGGACTATTCTCCCGGCGGCATGACCATCCCCGAACGGATTGACCGCCTGTGCCATTTCCCGATGGGCTTCAGAATCATCCAGCAGCTTACATGTCTCGGAGACGATTTTTTCCGAGTCAGATCCAACCAGGCGTGCAGTTCCCGCCTGAACAGCCTCTGGACGTTCCGTTACCCGGCGAAGGACAAGCACCGGCGTGCCAAGCGCAGGCGCCTCCTCCTGGAGTCCGCCGGAATCCGTAAGCACCAGGTAGGCTTTTTTCATAAGATGGGTCATCGGAAGATAATCCAAGGGTTCCGTTAAAGTCAAATTCGGGATACCGCTCAGTGATCTGTGGGCTGGTTCGCGCACATTTGGATTCGGATGCACCGGGTATACAAGGTGGACGTCATCACGATATCGTTCGGCGATCTCTCGCAGCGCTTCGAAGATCCGCTCCATTGGTTTGCCGAAATTCTCGCGGCGATGGGCAGTTACGAGAATCAGCCGCCGATCCTCCGCAATGGCTCGAAATACCGGGTGATCAAAATCATAAGGCCGCTCGGCGATATCGTAGAGGGCATCGATAACGGGATTGCCGGTGATGACGATTCGCTCTGGGTTCACGCCCTCACGCAATAGATTGTCCCTGGCTTGTTCCGTTGGTGCAAAGTGGAGATCGGCAACCACTCCCGTAACCTTGCGATTGACCTCTTCCGGAAACGGCTGCCATTTATCGCCCGTGCGTAACCCTGCCTCAACGTGACCAACCCGAACGTGGTGATAATATGCGAGCAGTCCAGCCGCCATCACCGTCGTTGTATCGCCCTGCACGAGGATCCAATCTGGCTTCATATCGCGCACGATTGGATCTAATCCCTGGATCACCGTGGCCGTAAGGTTCGGAAGAGACTGATCCGGCCGCATCAAGTCCAAATCGAAATCCGGGGTAATCGCAAATAGATCAAGCACCTGATCCAGCATCTGGCGGTGTTGCGCCGTCACACATACGAAGGATTCGACATCCGCGGTGACAGAAAGCCGGTTCACCACCGGCGCCATCTTGATCGCCTCCGGTCGCGTACCAAAAATCGAGAGGACTTTCAATCGGCTATCCGCCATTTTCTTTCCCAACCCCGAGGGCCTCTATCTGGAATCCAGCATCCCGCCAATCCTGGCGATCCCAGGCCCCGCACGCATCGACGACGACTTTGGCTTTCAGGAATCCTGAAACCCATTTCGGGTCGAGATCGCGAAAAACTTGATGGCCGACGAGCAGTACAATTCCTTCGGATCCCAGAAGAGCTTCATCCAATGCAGAGGCACCTTGCGCACCTTCGACCTCTGCTCCCGGTGCGAAGGGTTCGTAGAAAAGGACTTCTGCACCCTTCCCAACAAGCGCCTGAACGATCTCAATTGCCGGGCTCTCGCGCAGGTCATCTACTTCGGGCTTATAACTGAGTCCGAGTGTGGTGATCCGCCGCCCCTTCAAATCGCCCAGGGTTTCTTCAATAAGGGCGATCACATTCTCCGGTTGAGCATCGTTCACTTTACGCGCCTGCTGAATGAGCGGCGTCAGTTCTGGTGCCCCCTCAACAAGGAACCAGGGATCGACACTGATGCAATGGCCCCCGACGCCGGGTCCGGGCTTCAAGATGTTCACACGCGGATGGAGGTTGGCAATTTCAATTGCGCGCCAGATGTCCAAGCCATAATGTAAGCCTAAGTGGGAGAACTCGTTCGCCAAGGCGATATTCGTATCGCGATACGTGTTCTCCATCAATTTCACCATCTCCGCTGTCGTGGAATCCGCGAGCAGGATTTCACCTTTAACAAAGAGGGAGTAGAGATCCTTCCCCGCCTTCGCGGAGGCATGATTGATCCCTCCGATAACGCGCGCATTCTCGATCAATTCGTGCAAGATTTTTCCGGGAAGGACCCGCTCGGGTGAATATGCCAGGAAGAAATCTTCGCCCGCTTTGAGGCCGGAACGCTCGAGTATCGGCGCCAGGAGATCTACGGTCGTACGCGGAGGCGATGTCGATTCAAGCATCACTAGATTGCCCGCCCGCAGATGGGGCACGATCGCCTCGGTTGCACCGATGACATACTGCATATCGGCTTGCTTTTCCGGAGTGATCGGCGTCGGAACGGCGATGATGAAGGCATCTGCCGACTCAGGTTGATCGCTTACGCGAAGATTCTCGGATTGAAATGCGGCTTGTACGAGCGCTCGGAGCCCAGGCTCATGGATATGGATCTCGCCGTTGCGTAGCACATCGACAACTTGCTGATTAACATCTACGCCGACTACCTGCACACCATGAGTCGCAAACGTGCTCGCCGTTGGCAGGCCGATATAACCCAAACCGAGCACACAGATTTTATAAAAATCCACGCCTATCCTCCCCGACGGACGGGTCCTATTATCCCATGAAACTGGAATGCCGCCGAAGGCGAACACGATACGGTTTACCTATGCGCCCCTTACAAATGCCTTCGGTTCCCTGCCTCCACTCCCAGCACAGAACTCCGTTGTCTAAGATCATACACTCGGCTACACTCTACGCATAATCACGATGTATAGCCAAGCGGTTTACATCAAATCGAAGCATCATGGAGTGGACTAAACCGATCTATTCCAACACAGATGTTTCTGTGTATCCACGCCCACCGGGATATTGAAGGTGTGGCGATAGACATAATATCGCGAGGTGCCATTATGAAACTGGCCATTGGATCTGATGAACGAACATATTTGACTCAGGGAATGATCGACACACTCAAGGAGCAAGGGCACGACCTGCTGCTCTTCGGACCTCTTGACGATGTCGATCATACATGGCCTCGGGTGGCGCGAGATGTCGCCGAAGCAGTGGTTGGCGGCAAAGCGGAGGAGGGGATCCTCTTTTGTTGGACAGGCACGGGGGTGAGCATCGCCGCCAACAAGATACCCGGTATCCGCGCCGCCTTATGCGCCGACGCCGAGACAGCGCGCGGGGCTCGCCTGTGGAATAACGCCAACGTTCTCTGCCTCTCCCTTCGCCTTCTATCTGAAGCGATCACAAAGGAAATTATCGAGGCGTGGTTCACCACTCATTATGAGCCCAACCCGGGGGACGATGCATGCCTGGCTCAAGTAGTGGAAATTGAGGCCGAATTCTCCAGGAGAATCTAAGTGACAATCTTCTTGTTAGAACCTGTGTTTTTCGCGGCTGTTGGGAGTAACCCCCGACGTCCATTGCCAGCGTATTCCTAGAATTTCCATTGGCATCACTGCATATCTCACACATCCCTCTTCGGGGTACAATTAGCCGGTCAAAATACTTGACTGCGAGGCGTGGGGGGGAACCCCCGCGTTTGCGTGTCAAATGAAATCTTTCAAGCCTGGAGTAAACAATGGCAAAAAACATAGATCACCTCAAAGAACTTCTCGGCGTCGTTTCCGATCTCGGATCGGCAGGCGCTGTGTTGGGTTGGGATCAGCAAACGAATATGCCGGCCGGAGGGGCAGGTGCTCGAGCGATGCAATTAGCTACACTCAGCCGCCTCGCCCACGACAAGTTCGTCAGCGAGGAGCTCGGCGAGTCCCTGGAGCTTGCCAAAGCCGAAGCAGAGGGCATGGATCCTGACTCTGACGAGTTCTGCTTGGTGAGGTTAACGGATCGAGATTATCAAAAAGAAGTCAAGGTGCCATCCGAATGGGTGGGGGAATTCTCGCGGGTGACGGCTCTCGCACATCAGGATTGGGAGAAGGCCCGTGCCGAGTCAAAGTTCTCGCTCTTCGAACCTCACCTTGAAAAGATCGTCGATTTGAGACGTGAGTACGCGGACTTCTTCGCCCCTTTCAAGCACGTCTACGATCCACTTCTGGACGACTTCGAGCCGGGCATGAAAGCTGCGGATGTTAAATCTGTTTTCGACACGCTTCGCCCGCGGTTAATTGCCCTCGTTCAGGCGATTGCGGAGCGAGGCAAGCCCGTCGATGATGCCCCTTTGCGTCAGAACTTCGATGAGAAGAAACAATGGGATTTCGGTATTGAGGTGGCCAAAGCCTTCGGCTACGACTTCAATCGCGGTCGTCAGGATAAAGCCGTCCATCCCTTTACAACCGGCTTCGGCACCGGCGATATACGCATAACCACGCGCTTCGATCCAAAATTCCTCAACACGGCGATCTTCGGAACCATGCATGAAGCCGGGCATGCCATATATGAACAGGGAGTGGATCCGAAATTAGATCGCACGCCACTGGGAACCGGCACATCCCTCGGCATACACGAATCGCAGTCTCGTATGTGGGAGAATCTGGTCGGGCACAGCAAGGGGTTTTGGTCAGCCTACTTCCCGCGCTTGCAGGAATTCTTCCCGGTGCAACTCGGCGAGGTCGATCTGGAAAACTTCTACCGCATGATTAACAAGGTCGAACGCTCCCTGATCCGCGTCGAGGCCGATGAGGCCACATACGACCTGCACATCATGCTGCGCTTTGAACTCGAGATTTCCTTAATGGACGGCAGCCTCGCAGTGAAGGATCTTCCCGAAGCATGGAATAAGAAATTCGAAGAGTTTCTTGGCATCACTCCGCTAAATGATGCGGAAGGGGTGCTGCAGGATATCCACTGGTCCGGAGGGATGATCGGATACTTCCCCACCTACGCCCTGGGGAATCTTATGGCAGCCCAGCTCTGGAACAAAATCAACGTGGACATCCCGGAGATGGAGAAGAAGATCGCAAAGGCTGAGTTCGGTGACCTGCTTATGTGGCTGCAGGAGAACATCCACCGTCACGGATCAAAGTACGAACCCCTGGATCTGCTCAAGCGAGCCACGGGGCAAAACCTGGATGCGGAACCATACTTGCAATACCTTGAGCGTAAATTCGGCGAAATCTACGAACTCTAACGAAGTGACCGTGAAACTAGAGGCATGGTCAAGCCTAACAAATGACCCGGGGCTTCGTCTGCACATTATGTAGAATGATGAACGAGATGACCACACGCTCCAATCCCCGTTCGCCTGGTCAGAGCGCAATCCCTGCGTATGAAGCCGGGATTCCCAATACTCTCGCCGGGTACGCGCGGTCAGGGATGGGACCTATATTTATCCTGATCTCTCTCATGTTAACATCTTGTGCATCAAGAACGGATGCTCCCACGGCTGTCGTCGTGCCGGATCAAGCGGAGACCACGCACACGGCGGCGGCAGCGGTCGATCTCCTCGAGGGAGAGTCTGTCCCACCCCCGCTCACCGAGTCAACGCCGGCGATCATCATTGAACCCTCCTTCCCAGCGCCAACCCCAACAAGTATTCCCTCCTCTGTTGGCGTGCCGCTGGATGAACTGAGCATTCTCTTGCCAGGTCCAGGCTCGATGGTCAACAGCCCAATCCAGGTTAAGGGCTATGGTGGACCCAGTCTGAACAACCGGGTGCAGGTACGGTTGATAGGAGAGGACGGGCGCCTACTTTCCAAGGGCTATACTTTCCTCTACTCATACCCGGGTCGGCCCGGTCTGTTCTACATCAAGATGCCGTTCGAATCCCAGTTTGTGGCCGAGCGAGCCTGGGTAGAGGTCCGCTCATTCGACGATCTTTTCGGCATGCTCCGGCACCTTACAACTGTGGAAGTGACGATTCTCTCCACCGGCAGCGACCGTGTGTATCCCGCCATCCATGGGGCGGAGAAGCTTACAATTTTCCACCCGCGAGAGGAGAGGGTGATTGCTGGAGGGAGTGTGCTCATCGAGGGTGCAGGGTGGGTTGACAAAGACGTACCCTTGCGAATCGAGATTATTAATCGCGCCGGCGACATCTTGGGGTCTGGTCAAGTAGAACTTGACGCACCAGCCGTGGGGCAACTGGGCACATTCTCGGTGGAAATCGCCTATGAAACTGCGTACCAACAATGGGCTCGCATCGGTGTATATGAGCTGCACGACGAACTCCCTGGCCTGGTGCACTACACAAGCGTTGGAGTGTGGCTGGGGCCCTGACGGTAGAGCAAACCGGAGAGCGCTCATGTTTACTGCACGAACCCTGGAACCTTAACCTGAGAGATTCCGCCCTTGGCGATGATATAATCCGCAACCTTTTGAGGAAATTGTGGAGACGACACAGGCCTTTCACCGAACTAAATCACGGATGATGCGCTGGCTCACGCGAGCCTTGCTTGCGCTTGTCACGGCCTCGCTTGTGCTCATTACTGGCTTCGCACTTTTCCTGTTCGGGACGCGGTTATTTCTCTTCAACCGCGCCCTCCCCGGTGCACATCTTCAAGAAGTTTCCCTGAGCGGAATGTCCCAAGAAGAAATCATCTCTGTGCTGGGCCCGGTTCTAACCTATCCAGAGGACGGTGCCATCGCGCTCATCGATGCCGATCGAACCTGGATGACCAACCCGGCGGAACTCGGCGTTTCAATTGATTTGCACGAGATCGCCGACAATGCCTTCGCCGTTGGGAGACAGGGCACCTTCATCGAACGCCTTCTGCAGCAGGTAGACGCCTGGTATCAGGGATACGCCATAACCCCCGTAATACTCTTCGACCAAGTGGTGGGCACGCACTACCTTCAAACTATCGCCTCATCTGTCGATCAGCCGATGATTGAGGCGGCGCTCCAGATCGAGGGGACACAAGTTCTTGTAAGCCCCGGCCAAATTGGACGCTCCGTCGACATCCTCGGGACACTAGAGGCCCTAAAGGAACCTTTTGGCTCCATGCACGACGCAGTTATCCCAATTGTGATTGAAGAAACCCATCCAATTGTCCTCGATGCCTCCAGCGCGGCGGAAAGCGCTCGCAAGATTCTGGGCGAGCCCTTACGGATTACCGCCGAGGGAGCCGAAGATCTGGTGCTTGAACCATCAGAACTTGCACCCATGATCCGGTTTGAAGTTCAGGGAGGTGCGACCGATTCGACGTACGTGGTGCAGCTTGATCCCGAATTATTGGCGATCCTGCTCGCTCCTCGCATAGCCGAATTGGAGCGTATGCCCGAGAACGCCCGTTTCATCTTCAATGATGAAATCCGCGAATTAGATCTACTTCAACCAGCAGTGATCGGAAGAACCCTGGACGTGATCGCCTCGATAGAAACGATCAACGCTGGGCTGAGGGAAGGCTTGCATGCGGTTGAGCTGACCTTTGAGTACGAAGAACCTATGGTCGGAAGCGAGGCGACCGCGCAGGAATTGGGCATCAGCGAAGACGTTAGCGTCGTTTCGACATATTTCCCGGGCTCAAGCTCCGAACGCATTCAGAATATTGAGACCGCGTCATCGGTTTTTCATGGGCTGCTCATCCCTCCGGGCGAAACCCTCTCAATGGCGGATGCCCTGGGTGATATCAGCCTCGATAACGGCTACGCCGAGGCGCTGATCATTCTCGGCAACCGCACGATCAAAGGCGTCGGCGGCGGCGTGTGTCAGGTGAGCACTACCCTCTTCCGCGCGGTCTTCTTCGGCGGCTATGAGATCGTCGAACGCCATCCCCACGCCTACCGGGTTGGATACTACGAGGGGGGACCCGGATCACCGGGACCAGGCCTGGACGCGACTGTATTCGTTCCATTGGTTGACTTCAAATTCCGCAACGACACGCCTAATTGGCTTCTCATGGAGATTTATATCTACGGCAACCAACTGCTGTGGAAATTCTATTCAACATCCGATGGTCGCACGGTACAGTGGAGCAGCCACGAGTCAAACCAAGTAGATGCTCCCAAACCTTTGTACAAGGAGAATCCAGATCTGGAGAAGGATGAGATTAAAAAGATCGACTATGAAGCCGATGGGTTAGATGTCGTCGTATACCGCACGGTCACCCGGGATGGGGAAGAAATACACAAGGACACGATCAAGACTCACTACCTCCCTTGGCGGGCGATTTATGAATACGGTCCTGGAAGCGATCTCCCAAATAATATTGAAGTAGAAAAGGATTAACACCCTGCCGCGTATAGCCTCTGTTTGACAACCGTTCCGACCTCGGCTATTTTCATATCCACCAAAATATACCTAGAGCATCTGCAGGAGTAGACGATGATCAGTGAAGACCTGCTCGAAATCCTACGTTGTCCAGCTTGTGTGCGCGAGAATGAGGGGCTCCTTGAGTTTTATAAGGAAACATGGTTGATATGCCAGGAGCCGGATTGCGGTCGTAAATATCCAGTAAAGGATGATATTCCTGTGATGTTAATTGAGGAGGGGGACAAGTGGGTTGAAGTGCAGAAGGATGATCTTCCCATACCCCCACCTGGAGATTGATGGACTGGAAAAATCACGACCCAGTGATCTTACTGCGCGAGCTCCAATCGGGTGACGATGATCGATCGGAGAGCGCTGTCCACGGAGTCACCGAATTAGGCGAGCGCATGCTGCCTTTGCTCCTCGAGCAACTGCAGTCACAGGAACCGGATCAGCGCTGGTGGGCAACCGCAGCGCTTACCTACATCGATCGCGAGGAGGCGCGGAAGGCGCTGCTTGTATCTCTTGTCGATGAGGATACTGCGGTTCGTCAGTGTGCTGCCTTCGGTCTGCGCCGCCATCCATATGTCGACGCGCTTCCGATTTTGCTTGATTTGCTCGGGGACCAAGACCGGCTGCTTGCCCGATTGGCTGCCGATGCCCTCGCTGCTCTTGGTGAGTGTGCCGTCTCCCCGCTCACTGAAGCCTTACGCTCTGAAGATGCCGCGGTCCGCATCGAAGCCGCGCGCGCTCTCGCCTCTATTGACGACCCTTCTGTAATCGCTCCCTTGTTCACCGCCCTGGATGACGATTCATCGCTCGTCACGCACTGGGCCGAGGAAGGACTGCAGCGTCGAGGTGTCGGGATGGTTTTCTTTAAGCCTTCCTGAAGTTACTTAACCACCACCCAGGCGATCCAGACACCGATCATCACCAGCCCGAGTAAGAATTTAACGACAAACGAAGCGCCATATCCAACCCCCATACCGAACATCGCCCGCAGCGCATCTTCGGTGTTTTTGTGGCGCATAAATTCCAGTAGAAACGTCCCTAAAAGAAGGCCGGCGATCAAGCCAATGGGACCGAATACCAGGAGACCAATCACCCCTGCGGCCAACCCGCCAAAGGTGCTAAGCCAAGAAGCCCCTCCGCGCCGGGCGCCCATTCCGCTAACAACCATTTCCGCGGCTTGCCCGGCCAAACCCAGCACAACGATGATGGTGAAGAGCCACCAGCCATTCTCCCCCCAGCCGACCAGTAAACCGTAACCGAGCGCGCTGATCAGGATCAGCCCAAGGTCAGGGATTACAGGGACTATCGTACTCGCCAGCCCAATGAACATCGCCAGCCCCAAGAGAATCGTGATCACGATATCCGTCATTTCGCCTCCGGCGTAATTTTTTTCACTCCACCCATCCATGGGCGCAGCACTTCTGGAACCACCACGCTGCCATCCGGCTGCTGGTAATTTTCAAGAATGGCGATAACCGTGCGCGGCAAGGCAAGACCCGATCCGTTAAGCGTATGCACATGGACCGGTTTCCCGTCCGGTTCCGGCCGGTAGCGGATATTCGTCCGTCTGGCCTGGAAGGTCTCACAGTTGCTGCACGAGCTGACTTCGAGCCATTCCCCGCAGCCCGGGGCCCACATCTCCACATCATATTTTTTAGCTGCCGTAAAACCCAGATCACCGGTCACCATCTGGATCACTCGGTGGGGAATCTCCAGCGCCTGGCAAATATCTTCTGCGTTCTTGACCAACTCCTCAAGTTCATCGTATGAGGTCTCCGGTGTGGTGAAATGATACATTTCGACTTTGTTAAACTGATGGCCGCGTTTAATCCCGCGCACATCACGACCGGCGGAGAATTTCTCCCGGCGGAAGCAGGGTGTATGCGCCACATATTTCGTCGGCAGCTGTTCGGCTTCGAGAATCTCGTCTCTATGCAGATTCGTTAGGGGGATCTCGGCAGTCCCAACCAACCACAGGTCATCTTCCACATCGTGGTAGATATTTTCTTTGAATTTCGGGAGTTGGCCTGCACCCCACATGCATGCCTCGCGCACGATGGCCGGTGCATATACCTCCACATAGCCATGTTTCTCCACGTGGAAATCCAGCATCCAGTTGATCAGCGCGCGCTCGAGACGTGCCCCCAGACCAATGAGGACATAAAAACGGCTGCCGGAGAGTTTTACGCCGCGCTCGAAATCGATGATCCCCAGGCTTGGCCCCAAATCCCAATGCGGCAACGGTTCAAACCCGAACTGCTCCGCCGTTTTCGGTTCCCCTTCCTGCCTGATGATGCTGTTTTCGCTTTCGTCTTTTCCGGCGGGGACACTCTCGTGCGGCAAGTTCGGCACAAGGTACATCGCCTGTTCGAGATCCGCTTCTACCGCCCGCAATTCAGACTCGAGCGTTTTTATTCGTTCGTTCACAGCGCTCATCTTTTCAATGAGTTCTTCGCGCGGAGCGGCGTCTTTCATCTGCCCGATCTCCTTGGATTTGACATTGCGTTCGTGCCGTAGATCTTCGAGCTCCTGTAGATTTTGGCGGCGCGTCTCATCCAACGCGAGGATCTCATCGATCGGTGCTTCCGCCTGCAAACTGCGGATCGCCTCCTTCACTTCCTCGGTATTCTCGCGGATCATGCGAATATCAATCACGATGTGCCTCCGTTGAAATCATGCCTTTTCATCTCTTGAGCCCGCGCGGTAGACCTGCTGAGAATTTATCGTACAGCCCTCAATTTTATACCCAAAACATGCACATGGTGTCATCGACACATGGTCCTTTGGAATATACCATTGAGTGTGAACTTAAGGTGCTGACGATTGGCGCCCAAAAGGCAGCCAACGAAGTTCAGAGTTGCGCGGGGAAGCCTGATCGGGGGATGAGTTGAGTTCTTTGAGCGTTCAAGGATCGCTTGCATCGAATCGAACTTGCTTCGTGCCTTTTGCTTGAATCTGTAATGAATTCGGGATAAGCTCTAGGCTGGTGGTCTCCCCAGGGTAATGTTCCATTCACCTAATTGGGCGACCTATAGCGGCTTATTTCCAGATATTCCCTGCTTTGAGGGGGATATCGAGAATTGAACCCGCAAAAAACCTCCCTTGGGGAGATATCCGGGGTAAATTTCTTGATATTCATGTGTTAGGCTGACAGGTTTTAAACTAAATTTGGATGACCAATTCCGGCTTTCTTTCTATCTCTGATATTACAAGGGTGCTCCGGTTTCAGCGTCAAGATCTGGTGGATCTGGTCCTTGAGATCAGGAACATCGTGGCAAGAGTTAACCCTTCAGCCACCGAACGTATCCATCCACGCGGGCTCACTTTCTACGATGCCGATAAGGGCGGCACGATCACAGGTGGTGTCTGTTTCGTGGACATTCATGATGACCACGTGCGAGTAAGATTTGGACTTGGCTCGTTTCTCGACGACCCGAAATCGTTGCTCTCGGGGGATCAATTACATATGCGGTACTTGGACATTTCGTCGCTTGAAGATGCACCTTGGTCCGATATTGAGGCACTGATCCAGGCATCAGCCAACCTGGATGGCTCAGTACTTAACCGTTGATTGAGTAACGATTGCTAGCATGAGGCACCCTAACCAATCGCTGGAGACCAGCGGACCTTCGATCTGCCGTGTCCTTGTTAATCATACTAGCGGACCCTGCGCGAGGCGCAAAAAACAGGTGGGGGAGTCTTGCGGGGCCGCTGCGCTCAAGACTGTTATGCAGCATTCATAATTTGAATTTCATAAAGGATATGAGAAATGGCGACAATCTCTCAAGTGCAAAGCCATGATGATATTGAGGGTGTGCGTGAATTGCTTTTTGAATATTTATCTTGGGCCACTGATCAAGCAAAGGAACTTTATAACGAGGTTGTCGATGTAAATGAGATGCTAGACCATTCAATGTCTGAGGTCAATCTATTTTCACCACCTTCCGGTCGTCTCTTGTTAGCGAGGGAGGAAGGTGTGGCCGCAGGTGTGGCATGTATGAAGAGTATTCGTGAAGATACGTGCGAGATTAAAAGAATGTACATCCGCCCTGTTTAACGTGGGAAGAAGATTGGCAGAAATCTACTGAATCAATTAATTAAAGAGGCAAAAGAAATTGGTTATTCGAAGATCCTGCTTGATAGTGCACAATTCATGAGAGAAGCTCACTCTCTTTATCGTTCCGTGGGCTTCAAAGATATCGAGCTCTATCCCGAAACTGAAATGCCTGAGGACTTTCAGGAGCATATGGTCTACATGGAATTAGAGCTGTGATCGTTATCAACTTAGATAAACAATGTATGCTGGCTACCCTTCGCTGCCCCAGAAAATCGCTGTGGGCTTCATCAGCCGTTGTATCGACAGGTTCATCCTGAGCCCTGTCCTGAGCGAAGTCGAAGGATTAGTCGACGGGCTCAGCACAGGCTCCCGAGGATAGCGTGATTTGCAGGCCAAGAATCCGTTATGGGATTTTTGAATAGCGAGCCAAGGTTTGAGAGGGGCGGCTTCCCCCAAATATCGGGGGACTTCGCAGATCAAAACTGTTAGGCAGAAAAGGACGTTTGATTAATAACCCATGTCGACAAACCACTATCGTAATTTAGAACGCATGTATCTCGCTGCTCCGATAAATAAATACTATTCACCATCCATTGATATCTCAGATGGTCAGGCTCTCATTGAGATATCTGTTCGTGATGATTTTTTTCATGCAGCAAAAGCTATCCACGGCTCAATATATTTCAAAGCCCTTGATGATGCTGCCTACTTTGCTGTAAATTCAGTAGTCCAGGATTATTTTGTGCTGACTGTCTCATTTAATATTTATATAAATTTACCTGTCTCGAGTGGGATATTACGCGCAGAGGGGAGGTTGGTAAGCGGAACTTCCAGACATTATGTTGGCGAGTCATTTCTAACAGTTGATGGTCAAGAAGTAGCCCGCGGTAGTGGAACATTTCTTAAGAGCAAGATGAAGCTTTCGGAGACACCGGGATATTAATTACTTCTACCTAACCAAACACTGCAGCGGATGCTTCGACTGGCTCAGCAGGAGCCCTGGGAAGACCAGCGATTTGATATCGAGTGATCATATCCCTGGCCGCTCCCCCTAAAGAACCGGGGACTTCGCAACTCAAAGCCGTTAGGCGCACTCGTTGAGGCTTTTATGTCACGTACACTCCTCTTGATCCTGGCAACAACCGTCACAATAGGTGGTCTCGCGGTTGTGGTGTGGGTCGCGAGCCAAGTTCTCCGGCTCACGCCTTTTAGGGCTAGGCTTTTGGCCGGTATTCTTCTGTTGATCTATGGAGCAGCCCTCATCTTTCGGCCATCTGCTTGGCTAGTTATCGACATCGCTGTTCTCCTTGGGGCCGTCGGCGCTACGTTATTGATCGGAGGTGGCCTCAGCAATTCCGGAGCGGTTGTTGCTATGCTCGTAGCTGCGGTAGCCGTTGATATCCTGTCTGTGTCCGGTGGCTTGACACGCGCCATTATCGATGGGTATCAGGACGGCACAAGTGACTTACTACTGTACCTAGCACTGGTTGTGCCTATCGGTGGTCGCCTCATTCCCATTGTGGGGATCAGCGATCTGCTCATTGGTGGGTCCGCCGCCGTGGCGCTAATTCGCCTTGGGCTCAGGCCTGTCGCTGTTATCGGAGCAATCACCATCGGCCTTCTGGGCGCTCTCGTCTACGGGATTTGGCGGGGAGGGGTCGCTGCTTTGCCATTCATTGCGGTCGCCGTCCTTCTTCTAGTTTGGCTGAATTCAAGATCTCAACTATGACAAGAAAGCAAGTGCCGTTATGAAACCCAGTACTTTGCAAGCGATTGCCATTTGTGTTATTCGCAATGAAGATTCCATCTTTGTCTTTGAAGGCAGGGATGAAGTAAAACACGAGACATTCTATCGACCCCTGGGTGGCGCAATTGAGTTTGGCGAGTACAGCATCGATACCGTGCAAAGAGAAATGCGCGAAGAGATTGATGAAAAGATCCAAAATATCCGTTATTTAGGCATGCTGGAGAACGTGTTTCGCTTTGAAGGGGAACTTGGGCACGAAATCGTGATCGTTTACGAAGCAGACTTCGTTGATCAAGCAATCTATGAGAAAAATTGGGTTACCGGATACGAGGACAATGGGAAACCGTTTAAAGCTCTTTGGAAGACAATGGAGTATTTCAGGAATTCGAATGCCCCTCTTTATCCGGATGGCTTGCTTCAACTATTAGGGCAGAAGTAATATAGCTGATCACCATCGTGCTTAATGCGACCGCGCTTACTATGCCAGGGCATTTCGCGTCAATGTGCTTCGTGAGGGGGCACAGAGCGAAACGTGGCACAGGGAGCTTAAAATCAGTCGGCCCACGCATCATAGACAATAATATGAAAATAAATGACGCTTCTATTCCGATTCAACGATTTCATATTGACCCTCAATCAGGCGCTGCCTTCACCCTAAAACAAGGCCAGATATTGCGGATCATCGATGTTGATGGCGAACAAGTATCGGATTTGTTTTGTTTTGCAAAAGACGATTTAGAAGAGCGCTTATCTTCTGGGCACTCAACCGATTACACTGGTAAATTGTTCTTTTCGAAAGGTGACGGTCTTTATTCAAATCGAAGCAATCCGATGCTTACCATTATTGCTGATCAAGTTGGCAAACATAGTATGTTGTATGCGCCATGCAGTCAGGAGATGTTTGTTAAGAGTTATGGGGTTAATGAAGCTCATCCCAATTGCCTAGATAACTTGGTCACTAATCTAAAGCGGTTTGGAATACAAGCATCTCAAATAACGATACCTTTAAATGTCTTTATGAGTGTCGATATCAACAGAAAGGGAGAAATAACAATTCAGTCACCCATGTCAAAAGCAGGTGATTACATAGATTTGAGGGCTGAAATGGACTTGATTGTTGGCGTTACTGCATGTTCGGCAGGCGCGTGCAACAACTATGCGTGCACTCCAATAGATGTAGAAATTTTCTCAGGAGATGCATAAATGTACATGTTGAGAGCACCCTGGGACCTAGCCCCCGCGGCACCTGACTGGCTCCCAAAACACGGGATTGTTCCTTCCTTCATTTCTGGCTATCCCTAGCCGCCTGGCAGGTGAGTTTTTGATAAAAGGATGTAGAAAAACGAGGCCAATCACAATGAAAAAGATACGCCTTCTGGCTGCCATAACCTTCGTCGCGGGATTTCTCCTACTTGCAGTTACTTTCCTTGACTTCCTTGCTCTTACAGACATCCGTCATGACTATGTTAGTCCTCAGGTTCTAGATTCTCTGAACATCTCATTACCAAGCGCGCTTCCTGAATGGACAGACACTAGAGGTGAATGGCAGGTTGTTGCCTTAAGCCTCTATTCCAGAGTCGGTTTCTTGGTTCTGAACTCAATAACGTTATGGTTTTGCATAAGAAGATTCAAGCTCGATGAAAATGTTGACCCACAACTTCAGTCAACCAAAAGAGATATCCCTTAGACAATCCAAACGCACGCCGGAGCAAAATTGTGGATTCTTCAAACGAGAACCCAATCCCACCAACGACTCTCGGACTTTCCTGGCGTTCTCTCCTGCCCACCGATGTGGTGGCGATCGCTGCGCTCGCGACCACATGCCTGGCAACGGATGGGGGTCTCCAACTCGGCACCACGGATACCTACATCGAGGAGCACTATCTGCATGCTTTACCGGGGACATCCATAGGCGCCTTCGAGATGGATGAGCGACTAGTCGCGTGTGCCGCTGTTCATCCATCCCATATAGCGGAGAAGTACTACGCCACTATCGTCGGACAGGTTCAGCCGGGCTACCGCAGGCGTGGTCTTGGGACCTTCTTGCTCCAGTGGAGCATCGCTGAAGCCAGCAAACTTCTCTCTGACTGTCCCCCGGATCGGTCGCGCGTTCTTCAAATCACCACCGAGTCGCTCGCCGACGCGGCGATGCGGCTTTTCGAGAGTCACGGGTTCACGCAGCAGTTTGCAGAAGATGTGATGCGGCGCGATCTGCACGCCCCCCTCCCAGAGGCTCTGCTCCCATCTGGCATCAACCTCGAGGCGTGGGCACCGGCGTTGACTGACCAGTTCTTCGCTGTCTATCAAGGAGCATTCCAGGAGCGGCCTGGCTTCCCGGGCTGGAGCCAGGAGGAGTGGCTGGCCTGGCTGGCGACGGACGACGACGATTTTCGTTCCGAGTTATCCTTGCTGGCCTGTCATGATGACCTCCCCGTCGGATTCATTTTCTGCGCCGACAAGTGGATCATCCAGATGGGGATCCGGCCAGATTGGCGGGAGCGGGGTATCGGGTCGTCACTCGTGACTGAGGTGCTGCGGCGTTTCAGGGCAGCGGGTGTTGACCACGTACTGCTTGACGTCAATGTAAACAACCCTCGCGCCGCGCGGGTGTATACACGACTCGGTTTTGAGCGAGTCGGACGAAGAGCGCGTTATACGCGGGTGCTGCCGTGACGGCACTCGACCATGGCGCACTGGGGACTTCGCCCCCCATAGAGCGGGGGACTTCGCCCCCCATAGAGCGGGGGACTTCGCCCCCCATAGAGCGGGGGACTTCGCCCCCCATAGAGCGGGGGACTTCGCAGCTCGAAACCATTTAATAGCTCTTACAGAAGAGCTCATCACCTGGAATGAGTGCCAATGCCATTCATCATCAACAACGATTTACTCACACAATCTCGCGCCACTCTATTCAAACGAGACCGGCTATATTGGGTTGTCGGCGGAGCTGGCTCTGGCAAGACAACCATCTGCCGGGTCCTTTCAACTTGGTTTGATATTCCTGTCTACGACATGGATGCTCATATCTACGGTGCCTATCACGGCCGATTTGCACAGGATCGACACCCAGTCAACAAAGCGTGGTCATCAGCTCGAGACGGGCTGGCTTGGCTGCTCGATATGTCCTGGGATGAGTTCGACAGTTTTAATCAAGCGGCACTTCCTGAATATTTGGATTTGCTGACCGAAGACCTTGACGCCACCAAGCCCAACGCTAGCGTATTGATTGATGGTGGGATATGCAACCCGGCCCTCCTGGCGCAAGCAATCTCGACTCGTCAGATTGTATGCCTGGCAATACCAGAACGGTCGAGCGTGAAAATCTGGGAAGATACTGATGAACGAAAATCCATGAAGGAAGCAGTCTATCAATTGCCGAAGCCGGAGGAAGCGTGGCGCAAATTCCTCGAATTTGACGACCGAATCACACATACAACCCTGAAGGAATGCCGAGAAAACAATATCGCGGTGTGCGAAAGAGGCGAAGTGGAATCGGTAGATGGATTCGCCAAGAGAGTTGCCAATGTGTTGGGAATTCGATAGGGTTACAAATAGTACAGCTCGCAACGAGACGCCTTAAGCCATTTTTGCATAGAACTTCCGGCACTATCGAAATTGAGCGCAAGATCGCTCTTTTCAAAGCCGTCCAATCGATTTGACAATTAAAATGCGGGCTATGTTCGACTGCTGGTCAATCGTCTTTCATCAAGGATGATGAGCGATGACATCAGACCATGAGCGGAAATTAGATAGGTATGCCGAAGTAATTCTCCGGGTCGGTCTTAATTTACAAGCTGGGCAGCGATTGCTCATCGGATGTCCGGTCCATGGAATATACGGGACCCCTATTGAATTAGCACCTCTGGTGCGATTGGTCGTTGAGAAGGCTTATAAGATGGGTGCTCGCTTGGTCGAGGTGATTTGGAACGATGACCAACTTCGATTAACCCGATTCAAGCATGGGGCTAAAAATACCTTCGCTGAATTTCCAATGTGGCGAGCGGAAGCGGCGATAGGATCCGCTAATGCAGGCGATGCCATACTTGTATTCTATGCGGAGAACCCCGATTTACTGATCGATCAAGATGTTGATCTAATTTCAATCTTTAATACAACCATCGCCAAACACATGGAGCCATTTTCTGAATGTATCTCAAAGAATTCCATGAATTGGACGGTCGTTACGGCGCCGGTTGAAGGTTGGGTAGAGAAGATCTTCCCTGATCTGCCGGCGGATGGAGGAGAACTTAAGTTTTGGGACGTCATTTTCGAAATGTGCCGAGTCAACCAGGATGATCCCGTGAGTGCATGGAAGGACCACGTCACCGAATTGGCCTCGCGGTGTGACCACATGAATCATAAGCAATATTCATCTCTAAAATTGATCGCTCCTGGAACAGACCTGATAGTCGGTTTACCCATAGGACATATCTGGAGGGGCGGCCAGATGACAAGCCAAAATGGGATTGAATTCACTGCAAATCTGCCCACAGAAGAAATATTCACGACTCCTCACAGATGTAAAACGGAGGGGCGTGTCACATTATCCAAACCCCTTAATTATGGTGGGAGTTTGGTTGAAGGGCTTAGCTTGGTTTTTTCGGAAGGTAGATTGATCAAAATATCCGCCAGCAAAGGAGAAGAGTACATCCAGAATATACTCAAGACAGACGAGGGAGCGAGTCGACTTGGCGAGGTAGCCCTGGTTCCCCATAGCTCTCCTATCTCGAAATCTGGCTTGCTCTTCTACAACATCCTCATCGACGAAAATGCGTCCAATCATATTGCTCTTGGCCGCGCCTACAGGTTTGGAGTTGAGGGCGGAGAAGCGATGTCTGATGAGGAATTTGCACGTGTGGGCGGGAATGATAGCACTTTGCACATCGACTGCATGATCGGCTCAGGCGAGATGGATATCGATGGCATAACATCTGAGGATGTATCCGAGCCCTTAATGCGCAAGGGTGAATGGGCATTTGAGCTATAGGCGATTGGCAATCCACATATTCTATTTACAATGTGCCGCATAACCATACGTTTCCCCGCGGGCGCGGCGGCTTCTTCCGCTGCTCTCTCCAAATGGAAAGGACGACCCGATGGACACTCGAGTTCTGGTGGGATATGCCACAAAGTACGGCGCAACGGCGGAGATTGCTGACAAGATCGGGGAAGTGATTTTTCAAGCGGGCATGCAAACCGACGTGCTGCCCACGGACCGCGTCAGCAACCTCACCCCATACAAAGCAATTGTCCTGGGCAGCGCAGTTTATGTAGGTCAATGGCGCAAGGAGGCGGCGGCGTTCCTGGAGGCCAACGAGAAGACACTGGCCAGCTTGCCGGTGTGGTTCTTTTCTAGCGGCCCCACGGGCACCGGGGATCCGGTTCAACTGATGCAGGGTTGGCGCTTTCCCGAGGCACAGCAACCCATAGCCGACCGCATCCAGCCCCGCGATATCGCTTTCTTCCACGGCGTTCTGGACCTGACGAAACTCAGCCTGGCCGAGAAACTGCTCATTAAAGGCATCAAAGCGCCAGTTGGCGACTTCCGAGACTGGGATGCCATTACGGCCTGGGCGATTGGTATCGCCGAAGCGTTGAAATAAACGATCGGGCAACAATCCGGTATGTGACATGAATAACCACAGAGGAAAATCGAGTATCTTCTTCAGTTGAAGATCCGTTTCTACATGGAGCACATTTCTTTTTTCCTCCATACGGCCTACCCACCTTTAACAAAACGCCCCGCGCTGCTCGCGCGGGGCGTTTCTTTTGGTTCCAGGTTTCTTAGATATCGAGGTTGGCCATCTGCTCGTAGAACTTCCAGCGTGTGATGACATCATCGCGGATCGCCTCCAATAGCATCCCTGCCCGATCCGGATCGGATTGGCGCAGAGCCCGGAAGCGGTTCTGCTTGTACATGAAGGTTTCGATGTCCTCGGTCGGCACCTTGGAGTCGAGCTGCAGCGGGTTTTTGCCCTGGTCAGCCAACCGCGGATCGTAGCGGAAGAGCGGCCAGAAGCCGCTATTCACAGCATCTTCGTGAAGATCTGTGGCTGTAGTCATGTCGATGCCATGGGCGATGCAGTGAGCGTAGGCGATGATTAGCGACGGGCCCTCATAGGACTCAGCCTCGCTCATCGCCTTCACCAGCTGGGTCATATTCTCGCCGTACGCAACCTGGGCAACATAGATGTTGCCGTATGTCATGGCGATGGCTCCCAGATCCTTCTTGGGCATGTCCTTTCCCGCAGCCGCGAACTTTGCAACTGCGGCACGCGGTGTGGCTTTTGAGGCCTGACCGCCGGTGTTGGAGTACACACCGGTATCCAGCAAGAGGACGTTCACATTCTTGCCAGATGCCAGCACGTGGTCCAAACCTCCGTAACCGATGTCATATCCCCAGCCGTCACCGCCCAAAATCCAGACGGATTTGGGAACCAAGAAGTCGGCGATGGTCAGCAACCGCTCCGCCTGCGGATCTTTCTTCGCCTCGAGAAGCGCCTTGAGGTCGTCAACCCGACCGCGCTGAATTTCGATCCCGTCCTGCGTCGAGACGTCGGCATCCAGGATTTCCTTCGCCAGTTCTGCTTTGCCATTCAGTTTGACGTCATCCAGTAGCTCCCGGGCAAATTGGGATAATTTGTCGACGGTGAGGCGCATGCCCATACCGAACTCGGCATTGTCCTCGAATAGGGAGTTCGACCAGGCTGGACCCCTGCCGTCGAAGCGTGTCGTATAGGGTGTTGTAGGGAGGTTGCCGCCAAAGATGGAGGAGCAGCCAGTGGCATTGGCGATGATGGTGCGATCCCCGAAAAGTTGGGTGAGCAGCTTGACATACGGCGTCTCGCCGCAGCCAGCGCATGCGCCGGAGAATTCGAACATCGTAGGCAGGAACTGCGAGCCCTTGGTAGTGAAGCGGTTGAACAGCGAAGGCTCCGGGTCGGGAATTGTGAGGAAGTAATCCCACTTTGCTGTTTCCTGATCTCGGAGTGGTGGTTGAGGCGCCATATTGATCGCCTTACGATCCGTCTTTTTGCCATCGGCATCCTTTGCAAACGCCGGGCATATATGGACACAATTGCCGCAGCCGGTGCAATCCTCAGGCGCTACCTGTAAGGTATACAGCATGTTCTCCAGGCCGCGTCCCGTTGCCTGTACAGCCTGCCAGCCTTCCGGCGCGTCGCCGTTGGCGAGTGAGGCCTCGTAGATCTTGGGGCGAATCGTGCCATGAGGGCACACAAAGGCGCACTGGTTGCATTGGATGCACGCCTCAGGATCCCATACAGGGATTTCGAGTGCTAGATTTCGCTTTTCATACTGGGTTGTGCCGACGGGATAGGTGCCATCGTTTGGCAGCAGGGAAACAGGAATTTCCTCGCCCCGACGAGCGATCATCTCGCCAGTCACCTTTTGCACAAACTCAGGGGCGCTCGCGGGAACAGGCGGGAGCATGCCACCCTCTGATGTCACTTTCTTCGGAACATCAACTTTGTGGATCCGCTCTCGAGCCATGCTGGCTGCCTTCACATTCATATCGACGACAGTCTTACCTTTGCTGCCATAAGTATCTTCGACCGCCATCTCGATCATATCTAGCGCCTGCTCTTCAGGCAGGACACCGGATATGTCGAAGAACGCACTTTGCATGATTATGTTAATGCGCCCACCCAATCCCAGTGATTTCGCCAGTGTGTATCCATCGATGACGTAGAAGTTCGCTTCCTTGTCGATCAAAGCCTTCTGCACTGCTGCGGGTATGTGATCCCACACCTCATCCGCTGGGTAGGAACTGTTCAGCAGGAAGGTGCCGCCCGGCTTGAGGTTCTTGAGCATGTCGTAGCGCTCCAGGAAGTGAAACGCGTGGCAAGCCAAGAATTCCGCCTGCTGGATCAAGTAGGTGCTTCTAATCGGGTTCGGGCTGAAGCGCAAGTGTGATATTGTCATTGCGCCCGCTCTCTTTGAGTCGTAGACGAAGTACCCCATTGCGTAAAAATCGGTGGCCTTGCCGATGATCTTGATCGAGTTCTTATTCGCGCCCACGGTTCCGTCGGCGCCCAGACCATAAAACATCGCCCGGTGGACTTCCTCACCTTCCGAAGAGAAGGCATCATCCCACTCGAGGTTGGTATTCATCAGGTCGTCAACGATGCCAACGGTGAAATGATTTCTCGGTTTCTTCACGGACAAGTTGTCCAGCACGGATTTCGCCATACCGGGATTGAACTCTCTTGAGCCCAATCCGTATCGTCCGCCGACCACGATGGGTCTCTCGCTTTCGGTGAAGTCCCCATTCACGACAGCTTCGCTGATTGTGTTCTGAACGTCCAGATACAGCGGTTCACCCTCCGCTCCTGGTTCTTTTGTGCGATCGAGCACAGCGATGTGCTTGACTGATGCTGGTAATGCTTTTAGCAACGCCTCGCCGCTGAAGGGGCGGTATAGACGCACTTTTATTAGCCCGACTTTCTCTCCTTGGCCAGCGAGGTATTCGATCACTTCATGCATAGTCTCCGCGCCAGAGCCCATCATTAATACGACGCGCTCGGCGTCTGGAGCGCCGACGTAGTCGAAGAGATGGTACTCGCGCCCAACGACCTTCGCGAAACGGTCCATCGCTCTCTGGGCCATCCCGGGCACCTTCGCGTAAAAGGCATTAACAGTCTCGCGCGCGGCGAAGAATACGTCGGGATTCTGGGCAGTCCCGCGGATGGAGGGGCGATCGGGAGAAAGCCCTCGTAAGCGGTGCGCCATGACCCAGTCATCGTCGATTAATGCCCGCATATCATCGTGGGTGAGTTCTTCGATCTTTTGAATTTCGTGGGACGTACGGAAGCCATCGAAGAAGTGCAGGAAGGGAATGCGCGATTCGAGCGCAACGGCCTGGGCGATGAGGGCAAAGTCCATCACCTCCTGTGGGTTATTTGAGGAGAGAAGCCCCCAGCCCGTCGAGCGGGCGGCCATCACATCGCTGTGATCGCCGAATATCGAGAGCGCCTGCGCGGCGACAGAACGCGCGGCAATATGGAAAACGGCCGGCGTCAATTCCCCGGCAATCTTGAACATGTTGGGCAGCATCAACAGCAAGCCCTGCGAGGCCGTGAAAGTCGTCGTTAGGGCCCCTGTGGTCAGCGCTCCATGAACTGCTCCAGCGGCGCCGCCCTCAGCTTGCATCTCCGTTACGCTGGGCACCATCCCCCAGATGTTCGGTTCACCTTGCGCCGCCTTCTCATCGGCGATCTCGCCCATCGGCGATGATGGGGTAATTGGGTAAATTGCTATAACCTCGTTTGTTGCATATGCAGTATGCGCGGCAGCAGCATTCCCGTCGTAGGGTACAAGCTTGCGCTTGGCTTTCTTTGTAGCCATTTGATGCTCCTTTTGAACCAAGGTAATGTATAAACAGAGATTAGCGCGTAAACGCGCAGAACCCTGTGGGTAATCCCAAATGAGTGTATTGTTATGTCAGCTGCGGTTGTAGTGTATATGTCATCCTTTACTGGAGGATACCTGTTACTATTAAAGTCCGTTCCTTATGCAAAGTTACGCAACTTGCATAATAGATACTCATAAGGAGGTTCCGTGCCAAACCTAAAAACAACCTATATGGGCATCGAAATCAACTCGCCGATCGTCGTCGCGGCGAGCTCGATATCCAGCTTCATCGACCGGATTAAGCTCGCTGAACAAGCCGGTGCAGGTATGCTTGTGATCCGCTCCCTATTCGAGGAGCAGATTCTCATGGACGCGCTGCGCCTTGAAGAAGAACTCTCGGTAGGCGCCGATAGTTTCCCCGAGTCCCTCTCCTATTTCCCGGAGATGGAGCACGGCAAGGCGGATGAACATCTCATGTGGATCGAAGAGGCGTGCAAAGAAGTAAAACTGCCGCTAATCGCCAGCCTAAATGCCGTCTCCTCGGGCGGATGGGTTAAGTACGCCAAACAGCTCGAATCTACAGGAATAGCTGGGCTGGAACTCAATGTTTACGCCGTCGCCGCCGACCCCAGGGTCAACGGCGCGGTTCTTGAGGCACAGTTGTACGAGATCGTTGAAGCCGTTGTCGGCGAGGTCGACATCCCCGTTGCCGTCAAACTCAGCCCTTTCTATACATCGATCGCCAATGTGGTATCCGAAGTGGATAAACGCGGCGCGAGAGCTGTGGTGCTCTTTAACCGCTTCCTGCAGCCAGACATCGACCCAAAGAATGAAACGCTGGTGTCAGAGATGGTATACAGTTCACCCGCGGAGTTGAAATTACCTCTGCGCTGGGTCGCGCTGCTCTTCGGGCGAGTGAAAACCGACCTTGCCTTGAACACTGGTGTCCATTCGGGGCTGGATGCCGCCAAGGCGTTCCTCGCCGGCGCACAAATCGTTCAGACCGCATCCTCGCTGCTCGAGCAAGGGATCCCTTACATCTCGACAATGATCCGTGAATTGGAGGGGTGGATGGATGAGCATGACTACCAGAACCTTGACGATTTCCGCGGGAAGATGAGTCAGAGAGAGACCGATGATCCCTTTGCATTCGAACGGGCTCAATATGTGAAATTACTGCTCGGTCAGGGATAAGTAGCCTACTGAATTAAGTATGCATATCTGATTACGACGAATGGGTAATAAAAGAGGGTGTCCAAGTACGGACACCCTCTTCGTATTTCTGGATTTATAACCGTTAGAACAGATTAAGCGTGAAGGGTAAAACCAGGTTCAGGATCAACCCGAGCACGAATAACCCTCCGGCAAGCTTGTTGTGATGGAAAGCTGCAGAGACAAACCAGAGCGGCCAGACCGGGTAGTCCGGAGGCGGTTCGCTCGGCTTCGGCTCGTTGTAGATTTTCAACACCCTCACCAGGCGCGGTATGGCCAAAAAGACCAGCAGCACCCATATACCAAGCGTGCCCGTCAAAACAAGAGCCGCTACGATCAGGTAATAGCCCACCATCAACGCCTGGTTAAGCCACAACGAAGCCTTATGACCGATGATTACCGGGACCGTGCGTATCCCTTTAGCCTCATCCGGCTCGCGTTTATCAATGTGCTTTCCAACGAGCACGGTGGTGACGATCAACGCATAGGGCAAGCACGCCAGCCATACCCCCAGTGAGGGGATCTCCCCTGCGGTAACGAAGTAAGCGCCTCCGATCATCAAGGGTCCCCAGACCAGGAAAACGCCTGGTTCTCCCAAGCCATGGTGTTTGAGTTTGATCGGCGGGGCGACGTAGAACACGCTGATGAAGAAGCCCGCCAGGGCGAAGATCAACACCGGCCAACCCACGCTGACGACGAAATAGATCAGGATCGCTAGATCGATTAAGTTAACCGTCAGGATTGCGGTGAGTAAACCGCGTTTGCTGATCATGCCGCTCAGTATCGGGTGTGGGGAATAAAGCGCCCGGGCGTACTCGTCCGTGTCGACGCCTCCCTCGAGGTCGAAGTAATCATTGATCATGTTGTTGGCAGCATGTGCGAGGACCAGGCCCACCAGCGCCAATGCGAAGTGAACCCAATTTAGATGCTCGGCAAGGGCTGCTGCAAGCAATCCCCCGATCAAGCCCGAGGTGGCCGTCATCGAGAATACCGCCGCCCGGGTGATGATCAACCACTTACTGACGACATCCATCTCCTTATCGGGTGAAAGATTTACGGTATCGAGAACTTCCTTCCAGTTGGAAAGTAAAGACATGAGACCTCCGAATAAAATGAAATCAAGAGCCCAGCGAGGAGTGTATCGCGTCCCATATCGCTTGTACAGATATGGCCGAATCCGAAGTCTGGAAATCACCAACGAGCAGCTGAGATTATTCCCAGCGGAAGAAGCGTGCCGCCAACCCTCCAAAAACGACGAGGATCCCTGCCAGCACCGCAACCTCAAATAAATGGTCAACAAATGGTTCTCCGAACCACAACCCGCGGAGCAACCGAGAGACGTAGGTGAGCGGCAAAAAATCTGAGACGCGTTGAAGCGAGGGAGGTAGAAATTCGATAGGCATCCCCGCCCCTGACAAGAACATCATTGGGTAGAAGATCACCATTCCGATAACTTGCGCCACCCGCGCACCCGAAGCGATGCTGGCGATGAGGTACCCCATCGAGCTCATGGCCAAGCCGCTGAGGATCACAGCGAATAGTAAAAGAAAGATGTTCCCCTCAAATTGAACACGGTAGAGCAGCCATCCAACCGCGAAGAGCAAGGCCATTCCGAGAATCGTCATCGCCAGATTGGTCAACAGATCGGAGGTGATATATGTGAGCGGGCGCATAGGGGTGGCCCGGAATCGCCTGAGCACACCTTGCTGGCGATATCCAGCCGTGGTTATGGGTACAGAGAGAAGGCCGATCGTCCCCAGAATCAAAGCCGAATATGCCGGCATGGATACGTCCATACTCCCTAATCCACCGAAAATCGGCGACGGGGCGTTGCCATATATGGCACCAAAGATCAAGATCAGCATCGTTGGGAAAGCCAGGGTAAAGAATGCCGCAATGGGTTCCCGGATGTAAAGCTTGATCGATGTCTTGGTCAGTTCGCTTAAGCCGCGCATCATCTTACTCCCTCACCGCTCTCCCCGTCAGGGAGAGGAATACGTCTTCCAGGTTGGCCTGTTCTGTCCGCAGATCGTCGAAGTCGATATTGAGATCTTCCAACGCGATTACGACCCTGCTGATGAACCGTTCCCCAGATCCAGAGACAATCACGCGATCTTGGCGGCGCTCGACAAGCTCCACACCGGGCAGCGTTTCAAGACCCAGCTCCATGAAACCATCTAAGAGATGAAAACTTAACCTTCTTTCGATTCCCAAATCGCGGATCAGCGCCTGCGGGCTATCCAGAGCGACAAGCCGACCATGATCCATAATGGCCACCCGATCACACAAACGTTCAGCTTCTTCCATATAGTGGGTCGTTAGAAAAACGGTGCTCCCTTGGTCGCGTATCTCGCGCACCAGATCCCACATTGACCGCCGCGCCTGCGGATCGAGCCCGGTCGTTAGCTCATCGAGAAAAACCACTTCCGGGCGGTTGATGAGTGCCAGGGCGATGAAAAGCCGCTGTTTCTGACCTCCAGATAACTTTGAAACAGGTGATCTCCCTTTCTCTTGAAGACCCATTCGCTTAAGCAGTTTATCGGGGTCAACCGACTCGGCGTAAAAGGATGCGAACAGTTTCAAGGCCTCCCTCACCCGAATTCGGGAGGGAAGATCGGATTCCTGGAGTTGGATCCCGATTCGCTCCATTACGGCACGGTATTCTTTATGTGGATCTATCCCATAGATAGCCACGCGTCCATCATCTAGCTGGCGAAGTCCTTCAAGACATTCGATGGTCGTGGTTTTTCCGGCACCATTCGGGCCGACCATCCCGAAGATCTCCCCTTCATCAACGGTAAATGTGACCCCGTCTACCGCGCGCAAATCTCCGTAGCATTTCACTAAGCCAGTAACTTCAAGTACCGTTGCCATATCATATTCTCCTCGATCAAAACCGCTGCCAGGCAGCGTGGTTCAGGGCTTGTCTTTCAATATTTGTTCGAGAGCTTCCACGTGCTCCCCGAATGCCTTCCTGCCTTTGCGGGTGAGGGCGATGAAGGTACGCGGTTTCCTTTCAACAAAGGTTTTTTCTAAGCTCACATAATCCGCCTCTTCCAGTTTTCTCAAGTGCGCTCCAAGATTGCCGTCGGTTAGATCGTGCAAATCCCGGAGAAAAGTAAATTCCAGTGATTCATCCTCTGAAAGGGTGGACAGAGAGGAAACGATACGCAGACGGACCGGCTGGTGGATGAGATTGTCAAGATTCGCCATCGATCACATCCTGCCTCGTAATATGTAAATACCTGAGGCGATCAGCCCGCCACCCCCAACCAGGGCCAGCCATACTCCGAGGTAGGTTGGGATTAGCTGCCACCCGACCATCGCCAGTGCTGTGATACCTAGACCAATGTAGAGCAGCGGGGGTGAAAACCACAAGCCCATTACGACATAGCCAAAGGAAACAAGAATCGTGATGAATAACAGATACCGATCATCATGAATGGGACCAGCGATCAAAGATATAAGAACACCATAAACAAATAGCATTAGCCAGAAAATACCGATCCGTTTACCGTGCGTCGATCTCACCTGTCGGCTTGACTTCAGGATGACCACTGCCGTTCCAACAATGCCAAAGACGTCAACAACCAGCCATAGATAACCCTGGACATCGCCCAAGAATTGGCTGCCGAGAAAGCCCACGAGCCACACAATACCCCAAATGATGAGGATGTAGCCCGAGCCTGCGCGCGCCACAGCCTGGCGGGTTAGTTCCATCGCTTGCCGAGCTATCTCCAGCGACTCATGTGCCTCAGTCCGATCCATATTATTCCTCCAGAGCACTCTGTATTATAGAGTACTTTATAACAATTTAGATACATTGTCAATAGCTAACATCAGCCCCCAGCTGGCTTGGCAAAAAAGCACCGGATTCCCAGAAGTCCGGGCTTTCAGGTAAACTTGATTGTCCAATAAGAAGATGCCCAATGAAAGGGCACAGTAATCGGCGGAGGAAGTTCCTGAAGATGAATATCCTGGTAACCGGGGCGACCGGCTTTATCGGCTCACACTTGTGCCGAGCCTTGGCGGATCAGGGTCATCATGTCCGCGCTCTCCACCGACCCACCAGCTCGCTGACATTGTTAGAGGGTGTCCCCGCTGAACTAGTACTGGGGGATCTTTTCGAATTCGACTCGCTTACTCTCGCCGCGCGTGACATGGATGCTATTTACCACTGTGGGGGCCGAGTCGGAAGCTGGTCCGACGCCGAAGAAATGGCCGCCAGTCACGTCACGGGTACCCAGAATATTCTCTCCGCCGCTCAACAATGCGGAGTTCACCGTTTCATCCACACATCGTCCGTCGCCGCACTGGGCATCCCCATGCTCGCCGCAGATTCCAACGAGACACTCCCCCTCATGGACGAAAGCCACTCCTGGAACTATACCGCCGAGAAATGGCCCTATGGGTATGCAAAGCACCGCGCCGAAGAAGAGGTCCGGAGAGCCACCACCGCTGGGCTTGAAACCATCATCCTCAACCCTGCGTCTGTCATCGGTGCTGGGGACAAAAACCTCACTTCCAGCGCCATCGTCATGCATATGGCGCGCGGCCGGCGTCCCCCCATCCCCCCGGGTGGGCTCAATGTGGTTCACGTCGACGATGTTATAGCCGGCCACATCGCGGCCTTAGAACACGGGGCAGCAGGGGAACGTTATATCCTCGGCGGAGAAAATATCACCCTGGAACAGCTGCTTATAACGGTTGCGGAGGTCGTCGGCGCGCCGCGCCCGCGCTGGCACATCCCCGGCTGGGCCCTTCTGCGCCTCTCGATACCTGCTGAACTGCTCGGTAGAGTGCTGAACATCCCCTTGCGTGGACATACATTCCGCCTGGCCGGGCGCTATTTCTACTATGACAGTCGCAAAGCCCAACGGGAGTTACACCTCCCAACACCGCAGTTCCATCGATCCGCCGTGGAAGACGCCTTCGCCTGGTACCGGGATAATGGCTTTCTCGATTGAGCGCGGTCCAATCTCCTTATCCGCAGGTCCAATGTGGTATCCAAAACCCCAACCGTGATACACTAACCTCGACATCATTCCTGTGAGTTAATTGCCTTGACAAAACCGAAGAAACAGACTGCCCACGAGACGATCTTGGCCTCCATGTTGCGAGCGACCACTGCCGTGGCTCGTCAGGCAGCTTCTAGCGAAGACGATGTCATCCGGGCCGTGACGGATGAGTTTCATCATCTCAAGCTTCGAGGAACCGTGGTTCTCTTGATGCCCAATGGGCATTTGCTGTTTAAAACCCATTCATTAGGATCCAAGATAACAAAGGCGATTAAGAAGCTTACCGGCATTGATCTCACCGGCCACGAAATTGACCCCACCAATGTTGATCTTTTCAGTGAGATTTTCTCAACAAAGCAAGGCGCCTTTTCCGATGACGGGGAAATGGTGATCTCCCAATTGATGCCGTCCTCGGCGGCAACCCTACTCCCCCGCATCATAAAAATCATCGGGCCTGGCAACGTCATCTTCGCCCCACTCATATTAGGCGGCGAACCAATTGGCGCCATCACTGTCAACGCGGAATGGCTCACAGTTGGTGATGTCCCCTTTATCTCTGCACTTGCTGATCACGTCTCGATTGCCCTCGACCACGTCCGCAATCGGAACGCGATCGAAGCAGCGCTTGAGATTCAACGCCTCCGCACTCAAGTCGCTGAATTAATCACCAGCGAACTCGATCTCCCCAACATTATGGGGCGCGTTCTTAAACTCGGGGAAGAAATCACAGGCGCCGATTCTGGCGCCATTGCCCTTCTCGGTGCGGATGGGAAAAACTTGACCTTCCCTTACAGCTTCGGTATTCCCAAGAAAATGAGGGGTTCACCTCCGCTCGGCAGCGGCTTGGTTTGGACAACAATCAACGAGCGCAAAGGGATACTTCTGGATGACTACAGCAAACACCCGGATGCCCTTGCCCCAGCAGTTGAAGCCGGGATCCAAGCACTTTTGGGCATACCGCTTATCACTGGTGATGATGTTCTGGGTGTAATGGCGTTCTTCGGGCGATCCAAGGACATTGAATTCACGCGTGAACACCTTACCCAGATGGAAACCATCGCTAGCGTGGCCGCGATTGCGGCAAAGAATGCACACCTCTATAGTGAGGCGAATCGCCGCGCCGAAGAATCGCAGGTATTGATTCGCACCGCTCGTTCGATTTCCGCTTCCCTCGACACAGAAACCGTACTCAATGAAATTGCGATCCAGGCCAACCAGTTGCTTTCCTGTGATGGTAGCCGCATCCACCTGGTGGACTACGAAAGCGGCATTGTTCATTGCGTCGTAGCGCGAGAGCCGAATGCGGAAGAACTCCTGGCGTTTGAGTTTAAAGTTGGCGAGGGCATCACGGGCGGCGTAATCGAGAGCGGTCAGCCTGTAGTGATCAACGACCCGACAGAAGATCCAAGCAGCATCCAAGTGCCTGGAACTCCGGAAGATGAACCCGAATGCCTGGCGATCGTGCCACTTTCCATTCGCCAGCGGACGCTGGGTGCGATGACCGTCCGCAGGCTCGGATTCGACCACCCATTCACGGAAAAGGATCTCGACCTGCTTTCCGCATTCGCGGCCCAGGCAGCGGTATCAATTGAAAACGCAAACCTCTTCGGACAGATCGAAGCACAAGCCCAGCGGCTGGAAGTTCAGGTTGAAGATCGCACACGTGAGTTGTCTTTGTCGGAGGCTCGCTACCGCTCCCTGGTAGAAACTGCTCAATCCGGGATTTTTCAGCTTGATCTCGAAGGGCGCTTCCTTTATGGCAATCAAGCCCTTGCCTCTATGTTTGAAACAGATATGAAGACCGTCATTGGCAAACCCTTCAACTCGCTAAGCTTCATTCAGCCCGATAATCTTGGGCAAATTCTCGAACAGTTTAATCAGCGAATACGCGGAAAACGTGACCCTACTGAAGTGTTTGAGCTTGAATTTCAAACTCCTAGCGGACGCACACTACCAACGCTTATAGGAGTCAGCCTGATTACCGACGAGGAGGGGAAACCCCAGGGTGTCACCGGACTTGTCACCGACATCTCTGAACGGATTGAGCTTGAAGTAGCCCTTAAAGCCGAGCGCGATCGCCTGGATGCCATCCTCGGGCATATCGGTGATGCAGTCATGGTAACAGACGCTGAAGCGTCGATTCAATTTGTCAATCCTGCCTGGGAGCGCCTGAACATTTATTCATTTGAGGAAGTTCTCGGAAAGACCCCGGATATCCTAAACAGCCACAAACACGATGATTCATTTTACACTGGAATGTGGGAGACGTTCTCCCAGGGAAAGGTCTGGCAAGGTGAAATCATCAACCAACGAAAAGACGGGTCCATATATGATGCCGCGCTCACTATCACTCCCGTCTTGAACCCGATAGGGACGATCATCAACTATGTGAGTGTCTACCATGACATCAGCGCGCTTAAGGAAATTGACCGCTTAAAATCGCGATTCGTTACAGATGTATCCCACGAGCTGCGAACGCCGCTGACAAATATCAGACTGTATCTCGATCTCATCGCCCGCGTTAAGGACAAGAAAAAAGTAAAGCGCTACCTAAAGACCCTTTCTAGGGAAAGTGATCGTCTGGCGAATCTCATCGACGATTTACTCTCACTTTCGCGCATCGATGTTGGCACCACCCAACTCCAACTAAGACCCATGAAAGTGAATGATCTACTTCGCTCGCTTACTGAAGATCGAAGATCTCTCGCCGCGGAGCAAGGCTTGCGGCTCAAAATTAAGATCACACCTAACCTACCCGAAATTCGGGGCGATGAGCGCTTGCTCAGTCAGGTGTTCACGAATCTCCTGACCAATGCGATGAACTACACCCCGGATGGCGGTAAGATCACTCTTCGCACCCGTTCTGAAACAGATGCTTCCATTGAATGGGTTATCGTGGAGATTGAAGACACAGGGTTAGGTATCCCAGTTGAAGAGCAGTCTGAAATTTTCACGCGCTTTTTCCGCGGCGCAGCGAGCCAATCGACGGGGGCGCCTGGCACCGGATTAGGCCTGGCGATTTGTAATGAAATCGCCCACCTTCATGATGGCCATATTACCGTAGCCAGCGAAGGGATTCCGGGGAAAGGTTCGTGCTTCTCCGTCTGGCTCCCCGTTGACAACGAAGCGAAACAGGATTGATCTCAGGCAGGGGCACAGCGGGGACTCGGCCCTCTAAGACCCGCGATCCCAAAGATGGCGAAAAGTTACCCCTCCTTCCACCCCGCTCTTGCTGAAGAACCGCTCAGATAACGGTTTTAGAGATCAAATTCCTGACACCATCACCGCGGTCACGCGATCTGATAGACCGATCCCTCAGTTGTCTTCGTCACTTCAATGCGCACCGGGAACGCCTCTTTGAGCTCAGCGATGTGCGTGATCACCAAGATCAAATCAAAATCATCCTGAATGCTGTTGATCGCCGAAACCAGATGCTCCCGACCGCGGGCATCCTGGGTCCCAAATCCCTCATCGATAAAAAGGCTGCGCAGTTGTGCGCCTGCACGTCGCGCGAGCAGACGCGAAAGTGCGATGCGCAGCGCGAAGTCAATGCGAAACGCCTCCCCGCCCGAATATAGTTCGTAGGGCCGGCTCCCGAGGTCATCGGAGATGATGATGTCGAGGGCTTCACGCAGCTCTCCGGTCTTGATCTCCCGCTGAGTCTCGATGCGCAAATGCATTCGGCCGTCCGTCATGCGGGAGAGCAGTTCCGTCGCCGTTCGCTCAAGCTCGGGGACAGCCGTCTCAATGATCATCGCCGGCACACCGCGTTTGCCAAAAGCCAGCCTTAATTCCTCGTACAGGCTCAAATCTTCCGCCTTCTGCTCCCGCTCGCGCAAACGCTCCTGTCGCTGCCGCTCAAATGAGGCTAGCGCGGCAAGTTTTTGGCGGGCGCCGCCGACGCGCTCATCGGCCAATCGTTTCACCTGCCGCAGCCCATTGATTTCCTTCTGTGTGATCGACGCAGCCCGCAAGCGCTTCTCACAAACTTGTGCCTGCTCCTCAAGGGCGGATCTTTGCTTCTGGTTTTGATCGACTTCGCTGGACCAGCGTTTGAGGCGCTCGCGCAGCCCCTCACTTCTGCGCTGGGCCTCGTCGGCGTGCGCCAGCGTCGTCTCCAGCTCCCCCGCTTGTTTTTGCAGCGCTGCTTGTTCTGAAAGCTGAGTGTTTAAGGCTGTCCGCTCACTCGAAAGACTCTGGAGCTGCGTCTCGAGCTCCGTGATCCGGTTCCGGTTTTCGCTATACAGCTTCCGCCGATCGGCCACCTCAGCCTCTAAATCACCGATGAGATCGTGGCGATGCTCATCCGTAAGAGGCTGCGCGCAAGTCGGGCATACCGGTTCGGTTGCGCCGCTCAACGTTTCGATTCGTTTCTTTATAGGCTCTGCCTGCGGGGCAAGGGCATCATTGGCGCCGCGCAAACTCGCGGCTTCCTTCGTGAGCTTCTCCCGTTCAGCTTCCAGCTCTTTCAATCGAACCTGCAGCGGGTCGAGCTGTGCAAGTGTTTTCCGGACCTCATCCAGCGCGCCGGTAACTGCCGCTCGATTGGCCTGGGCCTCAGCCTCTTTGAGCTCGTTCTGCACTTCGCTGAGTTCACGCTCGCGGGAGGTAATACTCCTGGTGAGATCGTCGACCTGGCGCTGAAGAGCCACCAGTTCCGAGCGCGTCCCTTCCAGGCTCGCCCATTCTTTCTCCGCCGCCTCCAACTCTGCAGCCTTCTGGCTCGCCACTAGTTCGGAAGACTTTAGCTCCTTTTCGTGGGCTTTACCCTGCGCAAGTTCCCGCTCGATTTCCTCCAAATTCCCATCGAGACGCTCGATCTCCGCACTCGTCATGGAGATCCGCCCCTTGGCCGAATCCTCATACTTCTCCCAAAAAGACAAGCCCAGGATATTCGCCAGCACCTGCTTTCGCTGCGCCGGAGTTTTTGTAGTGAACTTGTCGGCCCTCCCCTGGAGGAGAAACGCCGAGTTTACGAAGGTTTCATAGTCAAGCCGTATCAGGCTGTCGATTTTCACTTGAGTCTCACGCATCGTTGATTCCGCGATCCCCTGCCAGCCCTCGGCCTCCGGATTCCACACCTGGAATTCAAGGAGGGAACTACCGCGCTTTCCGGTTTTCCGCTGGCGGATGACGCGAAAACGGTCATCCCCTTGCAAAAAGATCAGCGCCACGCGCATTTCAGTTTGGCCTTGATGGATCAGGTCGTCCGGGCTGTTGCTGCGGGCCTTGCCCCATAAGGCCCAGGTAATGGCGTCAAGCAGCGAGGATTTCCCTGCGCCGTTCTCGCCTGCTAAACAGGCAACATGGATGCCTTGAAAATTCAAGGGATGTGGATTGCGATAAGCGAGGAAGTTGCGAAGTTCTAATTCAACAGGGATCATCGGTTTAGCAAATCATTCCAGCAGCTCTCCAGCCTTCGCCAGGAGCGCTTTGATTCTTTCAGTATCTACGTCACGACTCTCAAAATAACGCTCGACTAGATCGAGAGGGGAGAGCGCTTCCGGCGATAGATCGCCGAGCCGCGTTCGTGCCTCGTCTTCGATTTCGCGCGTGACCGTAAAACTCGTCGTTTCCGCCAGCGCTCCTTCGATCTCTCTTTCCCGTAAGACCGGCATCTGATCGGCGCGCAACTGCACTTGCAGGCGAATAACCGCGCCCTCGGTTTCCGCCTTCTCCAGGGCATCGACGACTACCGTGGTCGGATCTTCCTCGGCACGAACGTCGATGCTAACCGTGCGAAACGGCCGGGCATTCACGGGAACAAAAGACCAGGTGGTCTCACTGCGCTGCAGCTCAACCCAGCAAAACCCCTTCTCTTCACCCTCTTCACCAAAATCGATCCGCTCGAGCGACCCACTGTAAACGACAGGCGGGTAGCCTTCCGGGTTCAGATCCTGATGCTTATGGATATGCCCCAGCGCGACATAGTCCCACACCGGGTCAGCCACCATCGATTTCAAGATGGGCAGGTCGCCCCCCAACATGACGGAGCGCTCCGAACCAAACGTCGCCGCTTCAACCGTGAAGTGACCGACGAAAACACGGGGCATATCCCGGGCAGCCGCATCTTCCGTAAGCGTCGCTATGCGCTTCGCCACTTCCGCCCGCAATCCCTGGTTCAGTTCCTCGATGGATTTGCCCTGGTATTTCTTCCAGGCCATCAGGCGATTGCGCATTGGATACGGCATCCAGGCGAGGAGGACAGGGCCGTGCGCCGTCTCTACAACCTGTGCGTCGTCTTTGTAACCGACGATCACCCCGGGGACGTCCAGGGCACGGAAAATATCGAGGCTGTTGGCCTTCACCATCATGCCCGGCATGTCGTGGTTGCCCACGAGCAGCAGCGTCGGCATCTCATCTGCCAGGCGCTTTATTCGACGCGCAAATTCCCGTTGTTGGGTGGGATCCGGACTCCGGTCTTTAAACGCGTCCCCGGCGAATACAGCCAGGTCAGCTCCATGCTCTATCGCGTAATCGACGACATCATCCAGCCGGTCTAGAAAATCGCGCACCCGGCTCGATGTTCCCGTATTGGGGTCAATACGCCCGTAGTTCTCCATGCCGATGTGGCTGTCGGCGAAATGGAGCATGCGGATGGGTTCTGTCATCGCCTAGAATCCTTGTAACGATCTACGAAATGCTGTGGGGTAATCTTGCCAGACCCTTCGTCTATTGCTCGTCCTTGCGCTCGACCCACCGTTCAAGATTTGGAGGAGACTCAAACGCTTCCATACGCGTTAACAGGAGCTGTGGATCCGCTTCGTCGATCAGCAGATCGATGTGCTCGTTGTAGATAAACCTCTCTTGTCGAGCATGCTCGATGAGGGCCAGGAGCGGGGTGAAGTATTCCAAGGTATTTAGAACCCCGATGGGATTTCTGTGTAATCCGATTTGCGACCAGGTGAGAATCTCGAATAATTCATCGAACGTTCCGAACCCGCCGGGGAGGGCGACGAAGGCATCTGCCATCTCGGCCATGCGCGTTTTACGCGTATTAATGTCCCCAACGACGATCAGCTCCGTCAACCCGGTGTGGAGAAGCTCTGGCGTTTCAAACATCTTGGGGATAATGCCGGTAACCTCGCCCCCGTTCACAAGCACTGCGTCGGCGAGCGCGCCCATCATGCCCGTACTGCCTCCCCCGTAGATGAGCCTTAGGCCCCGCTCGACGAGCGCGGCGCCCATATCGTCCGCCGCCTGGAGGTACGCAGCGTTGAGTTGATCGCTTGAACCGCAGTAGATACAGATGTTTTGAATATGTCCCATAGGATCTCCTATTATCGACACATCGCATCGATAATCCTAATGCTTAAGTTGCCTCACCCGGCGCATCAAGCGCGCAGCGTATCGTTTTCGCTTGCGCGTTTAATTCCTCGCGGGAGGCCACTTTTGAAAAATCCACGTGCATGCTAACGCTGCCGGGATTGCCTTTGAAACGGGGAATGACATGCAGGTGACTGTGAAAGACATCCTGCCCGGCGGCTGCGCCATCGGCGAGAAGCAGATTAATGCCCTCGCAGCGCAATCCGGATAGTCGTAATGCCCTGGCCATCCGCTGGCCGACGATGAACATTCGCGCGCTAACAGTTTCGGGAACATCATCGATGCCGGATGCGTGCTGGTTGGGGACGACAAGTAAGTGGCCTGGATTAACGGGATGTATGTCCATAAAGACCGTCACCAGGTCATCCTGAAAAACGATACTAGCGTCAGACTGCCCAGATAGTATTGCACAGAAAATACAGGCGGGGATGCCGGACAAATTCACCTCACTCGCAGTTAATAATTGTCTTCCCGGGTCGGTAATTCAACTTTTCGATTGATCTGCTTGGGGCAATTTCGGCGTAATAGGGCATTCTATCATGACGGCGCCGCGGCTCATAATCCCAACGCACCCTTGACGCAATCGAGGATTGTCGCGAAAATTCACGGATGATTTCAGGAGCATAGATACCATGCCAGAGACGTTCTTCCCAATCATAATTCTCAACGCCAGGCCGGCGGCCGGGAAAAGCGAAATCCTCCGCGCGCTCAAAACGACTCCTGTGGAGGAACGAATCGCTCGCTTCCACATCGGTCCGCTGCACATCCTGGATGACTTCCCCATGCTCTGGACCTGGTTCGAAGAGGACCATCTCCTGGAAACAGTATTTCATCAACCCCGGCTGCACACCACCGCCGATGGATATTTCCTGACCACGGATCTATGGCACTTGCTAATCCAACGGCTTTCCCTCGAGTATGAGAAATGGCGCAGGGACACGCCCGAAGATTACACCGCAGTCCTTGAATTCTCGCGCGGCGCCGAGCACGGCGGGTATGAAGCAGCGTATAAACACCTTAGCCGGGAGATTTTAAGCCTGGCCGCCTGTTTGTATGTCGATGTCACCTACGAGGAATCACTGCGCAAAAACCGCGCCCGCTTCAACCCCGAACGACCGGACAGCATCCTCGAGCATGGACTGCCGGATGAAAAACTGGAGCGCCTCTATCGCGAGGATGATTGGTCGGGCTTCTCGAGTGGGGGTCCGCAATATCTATCCGTCCAGGACATCCAGGTGCCCTACGTGAACTTCGAAAATGCTGACGATGTGACCTCGAACGGGGGAGAGGTGCTTTATCAGAGGCTAGAGGATAAACTGGACACGCTTTGGTCACTCTGGCGACGCAGACCGGCGGTATAATGCTGCTCATCTTTCACCAAGATCAGGAGTTGTTATGAACCGTCTGCTACGCATTCTCATCATTCTCGCCATCATCATGCCCTTCGCTGCCCCTGCAGCGGCCGATGACGGAGCGGTCGTTCACGCGGTTTTGTTCTACTCCCCATCTTGCGGACACTGCCACAAGGTAATCCAGGAGGATCTTCCCCCGCTCTATGAGAAGTACAACGCCCAGGAAGAATGGTTTTTTGCCGGAGAACTGCCGGGCGAAGAGACCGGCGAACTTCCTCCCGTCGTGGGACTGATGGGCGACGTCCTTCAAATCCTGTACATCAACACTGCCTCTCCCCTCGGAAGCGAATTGTTTGGGAGTGCACTTATCCGCTTCCAGATCCCCGAGAACCGTTATGGTGTCCCGAACTTATTCATCGGGGAAACGAGCCTCGTCGGTTCCCTAGAAATCCCCGAGTTGTTCCCGGGATTGATCGATGAAGCGCTCGAGCAGGGCGGCATCGCCTGGCCGGACATCCCCGGGCTGGACGAGGCGCTCGCAGCGCTTGTTCCATTCCCGGACGCGGAGCCAACCGCTGATGCGTCCGGCGAGGGCGCGCCGACAGCCGCCGGAAACCAGACCGAAATTGCGCCAACCAGGGAGCCCGCGCCGACGCCGGTGGTCGAATTCACATCCGACAATCTCTCCGTACGCGAGAAATTTCAACTCGACCCTATCGGGAATTCGCTCTCCGTAGCCGTCTTGATCGGGATGATCATCAGCCTCGTGATCATGGTAATCCGCTGGCGAAGCCAAAAGAAGACCAAAGAACGAATGATGCTGCACTGGGTCGTGCCGCTCTTGGCGTTAGCTGGGCTCTTCGTGGCTGGCTATCTGGCCTTCATCGAGTCGACCGGGGGCGAGGCCGTTTGCGGCCCCGTCGGTGACTGCAACACCGTTCAGCAAAGCGAATATGCATTCCTGTTCGGGGTCATATCCGTTGGGCTTGTCGGCATGCTCTCCTACATCGCCATCCTCGGCGCCTGGATCATAGACCGTTGGGGTTCGGAACGCTTGGCTGACCTTGCCCAGGCTGCGATCTTCGTCATGGCCTTCGTCGGGACGCTCTTCTCTATGTACCTCACGTTCCTCGAGCCCTTTGTCATCGGAGCGACGTGTGCCTGGTGTCTGACTTCGGCGGTGGTCATCACGACGCTGATGCTCATCAGCGCCAAACCCGCCAAGGGTGCTTTAGCTCGCCTGCGCGCGAGCTGATTCAAGTTCCGGGCTTCTCAACTGCGAGAGATCTAACATTCAGATAGATTTGGAAACCAATGTTTTCATAGACGGTAGATGGCAGATATATCCTCACGAATCAATAGAATTGGCAGAGTCATAGAACTACGTACCAAACCATCTAGATTCTGGCACTGCTGATGCGCTGAGAATGCAGAGAGCGTCGACGAGAACTTGTGTTTATAACCTAGGAAATCGGATGTGTAGACGATACTTCCCCGGATTAGCCAATCCTCGCGTTGATCTCCTCTAGGGCTGCCCTGGCGGCTTCACGGAACTCCTTATTATCACTTTTCTTTAGAGCTTTCGCGAGCGCCTTAATGCCAATTTTCTCCAATTTCTTATGTCGCATTCCAACCCCAAGCGTATGTCCAAGCGTTTCCGCTGCTTGGGGATCTTCACTCTTCACGTGCTCGATTAATCCTTCAATTACCATAACCTCATTTGCATCGGATCAAATGCACACATATATTTCCTCCCTTTTCTTAAGTCAAACCCATGAAGCTATAAGGGCAAAGCTATCGCGCACTGATTTTCACTAACTGCCCCTAACATTTTAAGGCTAATCAGCGTATCCAGCGGGCCAAATCCAGCAATATTCAGCAGGAGTATCATTAGCCTGTGCTCGCAGAGCAGCCACATCCGGCTCTGGACGGGTGGTCTGCCCGTCATACAGGGTGCGCCGTGTTCCTCACCGTCACCCGACAAGGGCGCCGCCAACCTTGCTCACATCGATCCTTCACCGCAGAAGACTGCCGCGGCCCAACTTTAGGATAGTGCATCGGTGATCATAGTAATTTCGATTGGTCCTTTTTTCTGCGCAGCTTTGCGCTTCCAATCCGGATTGCCACGATCCCGCCGCCAATTACTACTGCACCGCCAATGGCATAGATCAGCCACGCTGGGAGACCGAAGATTGTTCCTTGATCTTTGCTGGGTTGCCCGATACCGCCCGAAAGATTTGATTGGAAATCGCCTGGATCCCCGTTCAGTACAAATGCCGCCCAGTAATACGGATGGGCCCATTCCGGATGATCCGGATTTTCACGCACATCGCTTTGGGCTGCTTGAAGTGCTTCGGCTTTGCCCTTTCCATCTGCCAGGTAAGAATAAAACGACGTCATTAGCGCGCTGGTGGATTGATCGTCGACGGACCACAGGCTGGCAACGACCGAAGATGACCCGTAAAGGAAAGCGCGGCTGAGCCCTACCAATTCATCACCAGATGACAGGTCGCCAAGATTCGATTGACATGCCGAGAGCGTAACCAGGTCAACGGATTGTAGATTCAGGCTATACACTTCGTAAACATTCAATCGGCCGTCCTGAACATCGTCGGCTGCGAGCCATATGCGGGAGAATTGTGGAGCCGCCTGATTATACGATCCGTGGGCGGCCATATGCAGCAATCCAGAGCCGTCGATGCGGTTGGTGATGCTGGTTTCTGTGGCATCCACACCCAGCAGGGCATCAACGGAAAACAATTCCGCTACCTGGAGAGCCTCCTGATCTGCATAACCCAGTGTCGGCAGGTTACTGTTGGGCAATGCTGGATTCCCAAGCACGACAGGATTGGTCAGCGGCCGACCGGCCTTCTGATCAACAAACGGCTGCGTCGAGACCGACGGTAAGTAGTAGATGATGAATTGTTCACCTAAGAATCGGTCCCCATTATGCAGGGCGGCAAAAGGTACATAGTGCAGTGATTGATGGGGAACCAATGCCACAACGGGTCTGGAGAGGAACTCCTCCAGAGGCTCAATCAGACCTTCGTAAAGGGTCTTCAAGCTGGCGGGGACCGGTCCTCCAGGGTTCGCGAGCCCTAGACCGCGGAAACTCTCCACTGCCGCATCGATCTCCTGAGGAGAGAGCGGTAGTACAACCAGGTCAAGTGAGTTGTCCGTGAAAACAAATGCCAGGCTGGTCGTATCGGTAAGGAAGAATGAGATCAATGTGGTGTGATCATCAAGCGCAGCTTGAGCATCGGCTGTCGTGATCGTTGAGATCGAAACCAGCGACATCATCTGTGGGTTAGTGAGTGCGATTTGGGCGAGAAGATCTTGATAGGCTGTCTGCTTGCCGATCAGTTCGCTCTCAAGCTCTTCACTAAAAACTTGATCGCGCTGTTCTGCAGGCAGTGCCCGCGTTTCGACCAATCGGCCCTCGAGCTGGGAAATCTCAGCCTGCAGCAATATTTCCGTCGCAAGCAAGTCTGCATCGGTCTGATCTGACAAAATGGGTTGTTGTCCACCGAGAGAATCCAAGAAAGCGCGCGACCGTGCTCTTTCGGACAGATCAAACCCTTCTTCTAACAATCCCATTTCGGATTGTAGACGTACTGCCCGTTGATAAACCTCAGTAAATTGATCCGTAAAGGCACTCTGGTAATCACCAACACTCAAATCACCGATAATTGATTCGAGCACAGCGATGGCTTGCAAATAGTAATCCAGAGCGGTTGTTAGATCATCGTTTGTTTCATAGCGTAGCCCAAGATTAAACAGCGCGTGGAATTCTCCGCGGCGATTGCCTAGGTAGCGCCATTGTTCGAGCGCCTGCAGGTTGAACTTATCTCCTTCGACAAGATCGCCTGACTGAGTGTAAGCCCAGCCGAGATTTGCGTAGGCAACCGCAATATCTTTCTGGCTTCCAATTTCTTCGGCGATTTGCAGTGAAGTATTAAAATGCGCAATGCCGCCTGCGTAGTCCCAATCCTTGATCAGCAGTGTGCCAAGATTGTTCAGAACAATCAACTGGCCCTGGCGTGCACCGCTGTTCATATGGAGGGTCAGGGCTGTAAGAAAATTGTCCTTGGCGGATGCATGCTTCTCGAGAGCGACCAGCACCATTCCCAAATTGGAGAGCGAGCTTGCTTCGCCACCCGCGTCGCCAATCTCTCGAGCTAAGGAGATGGCTTCTTCAATGCTTTCGCGAGCTTGATCCGGCATTCCGAGATCAAGATAAATCATGCCGATATTATTCATCGTCGTCATCGCCAGAGCTTGGGAGCCAATTTCTTCGGCAATTCCCGCCGCTTCCAGGTAATGTACAAGCGCCATCTCATAATCCGAACGTGCTTGGTGGATACCAGCAATGTTATTCAGCGCATTGGCCTTACCGCCAAGATCACCGTTTTCTTCGAAGAGTGCCAGTGCCTGCTCGAAATAAAACTGCGCCTGCTCATAATCCCCCATCGCTTCGTACGTGAATCCCAGATTATTTAGGATCGATGCCAGGAACGATGGATTATCCATCTCCCGCGCGATGCTCTCGATGTTCAGCAGTCGGGCTATGGCTCGGTCGAAATAGGCCAGCGCGTGTTCCGCCAGACTCAAGTTATTAACAGCCGAGATAAGGATTTCCTGGCTGGCGGTCTCTTCGGCTATCGATACCGCCTCTTCCAGCGTTTCAAGCGCGGAGGCGTGATCGCCCTGGTGTGTATAGGTCAGCCCTAGGGCAGAGAGCGTACTTGCTTCGCTCAGGCGGTCGCCGATCTGCCTATCGATCTCCAGCGCGGCCAGGTAGTTGTCGATCGCCGCCGGATACTCTCCCTGTACATCGAGAACGGAGGCGACATTGTGCAGCACGGTGCTTCGCCCACTCAGATTTCCAATCCGGTCATGGATATCAAGCGCCTGCTGGTAATAGGCGAGGGCACCGGGATAGTCGCTCAGATATTGGCGCACCGATCCCAGGCCAGTCAAGGCAATCGCCTCCTCAACCGGGTGTCCGGTATCGCGAAACGTCTCGGCTGCCGCCTGATAGGACGACCTTGACTGCTCGAACTGACCAAGGTTTTTATAAAGATCTCCGAGATTAATCTGCACTGCGGCGAGGCCGTATGAGTGACCGAGATCTTCCCAGAGTTCCATCGCCTCTTGATACCCCTCTGCAG
>Ga0255055_10000009_pt1 | contig 134269 bp, 120 predicted proteins | sample JV7_2_27_MG_FD_188633 | JGI IMG/M metagenome (GOLD analysis project Ga0255055, IMG submission 188633) | Seawater microbial communities from Jervis Inlet, British Columbia, Canada - JV7_2_27 | ecosystem: Environmental > Aquatic > Marine > Inlet | place: Canada: British Columbia | collected... | reverse complement strand
CCTATTTGGCTTCTTTTTTTTTGGTTTTTTCCATTAGCTTTTACCTCCTTTTTTTTTTTTATTTTTTTTATTATTAAATTATATTATGATAAAAATACATATTTAGTTTTCAGATCGAAACTTTGAATGAACTCTTAAATATATATTAAACTGTTATGATTTATATCTAAGAACACTTCTGGAGACTATTATTGGTTATATTGTAGTTTATACTAAAATGTAAACTATAAATACAAAATTATACTTCTCTTTAATTATGAATGAAATCCAATTTCATTCTAAGATCCTTAAAAAATCTATAACTCAATTTAAATTCTAAAATTATTAGAGGAGGTAAAAAAAATGGTATACATTGTTGTTGAATCAATATTCCCTCACGATAAAGCTTCAGAAGCAGGAAAAAAATGGCTTGAGGTCACTAAGAAATTTCCTCCAGATAGAAGCGTGAGTAAACAGATCATGGTAGCTATAAGACCTTCGAGTAGAGGAATGATCTCACTTAGTGCCTGGGAAGTAAAAGAGGGGAAAGAAAAGGAAGCGCTTGTCCGAATGAACGAGTCTATGTTAATGTTCGCCGAAATCCCAGGATGCAGATATAGTATAAAGACATTTTTGACTTCATTCGAAGCGATGGGTTTAATAGGACTAAAACCACCTGAAGATTAACTTGCTCGAAAAACATTTAAATTATTTTTTTTTTATTTGTTCCTATTAAGATTTGCTCCCACAGATTTCTCCTGCTTTTAATTATTATAGTAAACATAAATAATCCCATTATCCCATAATTCAAAATCCTCGCAATTAGAAATCCCATACTTATATTCCCATCTATGGCGAAGACAAGGACTAAAATTCCAACAATACTATATGGATCAATGAAGGGCCATAGGACAAAATTAAACGGATGCATTGGGATGTCTAACAGAATATGGCAAACATTTCCAAGCATACAGGATAACACTAGAGCCGGAGTTAGCTTACATAACTCCTTAATCTTAACCTTATCGAGACGAAATAATAACGAAGTCAAAATCGGATACAGGAAAATGGTAACTAAAGTCGAGATAATAGTTCCTATAATTAGGGCACCAATCAAACTGTGCATGATGAAATGATCTGGGAGAACTCCATTAAAAAAAACGATTAAAATTGGCACCTCAATATCAGGTATAAATGAACCAACAATTAAACCCGGCAGATTCAATCGTTTGTCAAGTTTTGAGAGTCCCCATGCGATAGGGTAATGCAGTGGTGTGAATGGAATTTTTAAACACCTATTACAGTAATTATGATTATCATGACTTATCCTTTTTCTTTAATAACTCGATTACCTTGATTTTATTATATGAAAATAGAATTCTTGGTAAATGATCCTCAAAAGTATACACCCCATCGTCAATTTCTTCTCTAAGTGGAAATAACTTCTTGTTTAATAGATCGGCTCCGTAGGAGGAGGTAGTATATTCTTTATAGCGAAAAATTTGGTTATTTACGAGAACAAACTTTCTCTCATACCCTTCTGGAACTGCCATTTTTTCTAACAACTTCAATATTTGTCCAATGGTTATTTCTTCGTCCTGAGTCCCGTCGTAAAATGGTTTTGCTTCCTCGGGTTTTTCCTCTTCTTCTTCTTCAACAAGGCCTATAATAAACTTAAAACCTATTGATTCCTCAGCTTCGTCTTCTGTTCTTATTAAATATCCGCCTGCTTCTATTTCTCTCACTACTCCTACTCTAATTGCCGCACCACCCTTCATTTTTGGAGTCGTATTTTTCCCAATCCAGTGATAAACCCTCTTATGAGCAGGGCTAATAAAGAGCAAAATGAAGTCAGAACCTAATAAATTGTGTAATGGAACATTTTCGGCTATTTCAAGTTCTCTAAAATCTTCTTCGCTCTCTTCATACTCAAAAATCCTTACTACTTCTTCCCTATTGTAATCCTCGCCATTAAATTTAATTTTCATTCACCAGATTTAGTTTGCACAAACTTTTGCCTAACCTGATTTTTTCGTTATAAATTATTGATAAATTATTATAAATAGCTTTAGAGAAAAAAGGTTCGAAAATAACACTCTATTAAAAAATGAAAATTAAAAGATTTTAAAAAAAAAGAGAAAATTCATATTTTTTAGGGTTTTGGGGGGCTTGGTTATGCCCTACGGGCTCCATTTTCTTATGTTTTTCGCTCCTTTATCATTCACCTCATTCTTGTCGTTAAATCGTAAGTTTTTGGTTTTTTTTCTGATTAAATAGTAATAGTAAAATCGCAATGTCAATCATCAATTAACTATTGACTATGATATTAAAAGTCTAAACGCTCAAACATGTTGCCCGCGTTCTGTATTATTATCCTTCTTTTCTTATATTCGTCCATTATTTTTTACCTCTTCATTTGTTTGGTTCATTTTTTGGTTTTTTAGTCCTTTTTAGTGGTTAATTAAAAAAAAATTTATGATTAAAATCTTAATGCTAAATAATTCTCTGGATTGGTGCTTTTGACAAATTTAAGTTCTTTTTTATCGGTTCTTTTCATGAGCTTTTTACCTCTTTTTTTTATTTTTTTTTGTTTTTTATTTTTTCCTGGTTAATTTAAAAAAATTTTAATTAAAAATTGAGACGATAATTTCCATACGCCAAAGTTTTCGCGTCAAGGTTCGCCTTCACATCGTTAATGCATTTGACTTCCTCGGTAATTTTCGCGTTTAAGTTAACTTTACTGAACACTTTCCTAAGTTTCTTTTTAATCGATTGTGACTCTTCTTCCCTCTCGATTTTTCTCGCAGTCTCCGCGACCTGCACCTGAGGCTCCAGCACCTCAGGTGCTTGGGTCTGGAAAAGAACTTGATTACCTATGCTGGCTTTTCTTTCTTCGGCTTGTGCCATTTTTTTCATCACATCCTTTTTTTTTAGTTTTCTTTTTTGTTGCTAATTTTATTAAGTTCAATTGTTCTTATATAGTTTAACTTTCTGAAGTTCGAACGAACTTCGAACTTTAGTGCGAATCGCAAACCTTAAATACCCTCGGAACCATAATATAAGTATGAGTATAACAAAATACCCACCTGAAGGTATAATTACACCCATGAAAATCAATAAAGATTTTGAATATATTATACTCTGGATGCTCTATAACAACGAATCCTGCACTTGGTCAGAATTCAAGTCTAAACCTGTTAACATAAGCCCAGCAACTTTGTCAAAATACCTCAATATTTTAATAAGTAATGGGTATATTGAGAAGGAAAAGAAAGGAGAATATAGGATAACTTCTGAAGGTCGTAGCCAGTATACTGATTTACAGGTTAAAGGTTCGTTAGAGACATCTTTGAACTATCCTCCTGAGATTATTACAAAAACAAGAGAATACGATCACTGGATTCTATGGATGCTCTACAATAATGTGTATTGTAAATGGTCCGACTTTATTGAACCTCCTCTTTCAATCAATCAATCTTCGCTATCAAAAAATTTGAATCTTTTGTTAGATAAAGATTTTGTTGAAAAAGATAATCGCGAGTATAGAATTACAAGGGACGGTGAAACAGAATACTTCAAAATGTTAAAGAAGTACGATTTAGATCGCCAATCGATATTGGACGAAGAAAGCAAAAGGGTTGAAGTAATAACAGATAAGGTAGGCAAATTCTTTGACGAGTACGGAATAGGAGACGATGAGATTCGATATCGATTCTTGAATATGGTATTAAGATTAGATTATACCAAGGTTGAGGCTACTTTGTCAGACGAGGTAGATTTTGATAAAATTTTGTTATATTTATCGATAAATCATCCTGATAACTACCCTAATTACATTACAGCAAAAGATTTTGCGTTAGAGTATGATATAAAGCTAACAACCTTAAACTTTTTCATTGAAAAAATTGTGATAGATAAGCTCTACGCTATTAAATTCTTTAAACTTAATGTGAACGATAAAATTACATATTTTATCCAAGCTGAAGAGAGATTAGAAAAGATGTTAAGCGTAATTATCGAGGACTACATTAGAAAATTCACATACTTAAGCAAGTTTCAGAACAAAGATGGAGTACGATATCTTTCTCCTGATATAAACAAATTATTAGATGATGTTATTGTAGATTTATGTAGTAACCTGCTCCATGAAGACTTAAAACCATCATTGAGGAAATTTTTGGTAGAATATATAGAGCATCTTACTTATAAATTTGAAACTGAGAAGAGTTTAATCAACCATACAGATAAAATAAAGGGGATTGCGTTTCAAAATGTGTTTGAAGTAATTCAGAGTTTTGATACTACTGACACTGCGAATGCAACAAGTAAACCCGTAGACAACGAATCGTATTACTTCTTACATAATAGAATTTTTGATACATTAGATTTATTATATCTATCGAAAATCAACTTTATCCACTTACCTGAGTTTAAAAAGGCGTACTTCCCAAAAAACATGGAATTTCTAACTACAATTGAGCGAAAGTTTGCGAAAAATAAATTATCAAAAGTGAACGAACTGCTTACGAACAACCTTACGAACTTGAACGAACTTGAACTAATGATAATGAAAGATTTAATTAACACCTATCGTGGAGATTTAGAGGATTCAATAGAATTAACCCAAAAAATCATTGAGAAACATCCTGACGAATATGTAGGGTATCTGTTTCAATCGATAACTTACTTCTTGATGGGCAAATTCAAAAAGGCTTTGGAAATTGTTGATTTAGGTTTAGACATGTCGTACGATATTTCATTGATTTGCCAAAAAGTCCAAGTTCTCATAAATTACGATCACGATAAGTCTTTAGAAGTTATTGAAGATGTAATTGGGGATCATCCGAATAATCTTTTATTACTTCGTACGAAGTTTTTAAGCGTTATGACTGATAAGTTGTGTTGCGAAAAAACTAGTAATCTCCCTTCAGAATTGATTGATACACTTTTAGAATCAGATCCGGATAATTTAGAGCTTGTTGTGTTAAAAGCTGTATTTTACATTGTCATTCATAAATATAAAGAAGCAAAAGACTGGATTAAGGAGCAAATAGAATTCAATTTACTTAAACAAGACCCACGAGTTGACTCTGCTTCGTATTTAGTGTTAACGTTTTCGTATTTAGCCAGGGGTAAATTTGAAAAAGCTTTAGAAATAGTACAGAAAGTAAGATTTCACTATCCAAATCACCCACTTTCCCACATTATCACTGGATTAGTTCACGGATTCAACATTGTGTACAATTTTGACGCGAGTAAAGCAAACAAGGAGTTATTTAGAGAAGAATTTCAGAAAGCAATAGCAATGGAGCAAAGTGAGAAAAAGCTGTCTAGATATTATCAATTGGAGAGTTATATTTTAAACGAAACGGATGGTATTGAGGAAGCGTTAATAACGATCGATAAAGCAATTGAACTAAGTCCTGAGCACTTCGATATCTATGGTACGAAAATTCATCTATATTTATCACACGAAGAACGCACAGAGGAAGTATTAGAACTAATGGAAGAGTTAAAGGAGAAATTTCCACAAGAAAACAAGGCTATTTACCAATTGACATCGTTCACTTATTTCGTTATGGGTAAAATTTTAGAGGGGATCAAAATTCTTAATGAAGGTCTTAAAATGTATCCAGAGGCAATTGGTATGCTAAATAATAAAGCGATATTTCTAAGTAGTGTAGAAAGATTCGAAGAAGCAGTCGAGTCTATTGAAAAAGCAATTGAACTCGATCCCCAGGATGCGAATTTATACGACACTTACGGAGAAGTGTTGATGAATTCACAGAAATGGGAAGCAGCTATTGAAAAGTTTTACCAAGCGTTAGAGATGACTCCTAATGGCTGGTTTACGTTCCATACATTTTTAAAGCTCTCGAAATGCTATAAAAGACTTGGGATGCCTGAGGAAGCGACAACCTGCTACGACAAAGCAAAAATCTTAATAAACAAAGTTATACCTGGAAAAAGAAAGATGTACTTAGATCAATTAGAAGAGACCATTGAAGAATTAAACAAGATACCTCTTTAATTCAAACTCTAAAATTTTATTCTATTTTTTATTTATTATATTCTTTTACTAGTTTTACCAAGTCTGCTTTCCTATAAGAAGAGAGTAATTTAATATCGTTTTCTTTACAATATTCTTTTAGTTGTTTTACCGTCCACTTGTTGTAATCATTCCATTGTTCAATGCTTTCTTGGGGGGGGCCATTTTGGATGAGGTTAATGATCTGTGCTTTCCTGTAGGTTGAGAGAACATGAATATTTTTTTCTTTACAATATAATTTTAAATTGCTTACTGTCCAAGAATTGTAATCAATCTCTTCTTGCTCTATGTCCACTTTTTCCACAGTTTTGGGGGTATCTAATCTTTGGAGTATTTCTATTCCTTCAATAGTTCCAGAATTGCCATTGGTATAAAGTCTTATTGTTCGATTGGTAAGTTCAATTGGACCTTCCGGTATTGAGTTCACTAGTTCCCAGTCAACTTCTTCGACTTCTTCTCCGAAAACTTTTGCTTTTTTAACTGCTGCTCCGTAAATTTGAAAATTCCCTAAAATCAAATTTTGTCTTTTAAAACTGGCAGGAACATCATTATTCACAATTTTCTCAATTAAACTTTTGTTGGTTAATTGAGGAGGTTTGATTGATCGTTGATGTTTAGGCAAAATAGCCTTATCCACCTTCTTTGTAATTACTGGGCGTTTAACCGTGCCTTTCAGTGTAGGAGGTGGTCCCGTCCATCCGTGAATCTCTTTATCTCTAGTTTCTGCAGATTCCGTGAGAGAAGACGCGTGTAATTTCTTAAACTCTACAGAATCCCTTTCTAGGTATTCAGGAACTTCAGCTGATTTCAAACCAAAAGCTCTCATAAATTCGAGAGGTTCGTCTCCTTGATCTACGGAAATAATCTTACATCGATGAAAATGTCCGTTAACAACTAAATCGTTTTGTAATTCTGCAGCGATGCGGGACGCAATGAATTTTTTCCTAACATGTGAATTCACACCTTTCCAGATGTAAATTCTCCGTAAATCTTCCTTAACAATCACTATTACTTGATGAGTATCCAATATGTTCTGACCGTTATTGGCGCGAAACTCGTCTTCTGATACGTCTAATTGTACTTTTTCTCCTGTACTTTCTAATCCAAAGACCATAAAGTTCTCGTAAGTTTTAGCCATCATTAATTAGGATTCATTTTTTTAATTTAAAAATAGGATAACTCTAACGAATTTTGTATTTACAATCTCTTAGTAGATTTGATCAATAAAAAATTAACTTTTTTTTTTCTACATAAATCATCTGGTATTTACATATAAAATTATTGAATAGAAGATTTGTAACTGAGGAAATAGTGCTCTTACTGTTTTTTAGTATAGTTTAATAGGGATTATCTATTTTGTTCGTTAAGATTAGGGAATATTAGCATACTTTATTCTTATTCTTCACGAAAGTTAAACTGTGAATTTATTTTATGGCTGAAAACAACGACAAAAAATTGTTTAAATATCGAATGCTGGCGCCTTTATGGATTGCCATCTTTATAGATGTTCTGGGGTTCACGATTCTCTTTCCGCTGGTAGGATTCTTTAGTGAGCTATTTAATACTTCCGATGTCGTAATCGGGTTTATATTTTCTGTAAATGCTATGTTCGGATTTGTGTTTGGCCCTCTTTTATCAAAACTCTCCGATAAATATGGAAGAAGACCGTTATTACTAATTTCTCAATTTGGAACTCTTCTAGCCTTTGTGTTAACTGCTTTTTCAAATTCATTATGGATGTTAATTATAGCACGTATGATTGACGGGATGTTTGGAGGAAACTTTCCAATAGCAAAAGCTATTATAAGCGATGCGGTTCCGCCGAAAGATAGAGGTATTCAGATGGCTAATGTTGGTATTGCGCATGTTTTAGCTTCCCTGATCGGACCCGCAATTGGTGGATTTCTCTTTACTTTTTTTGATGGGCTTTTAGGACCTGGTTTGTTCGCAGCTGGATTAACCATAATAACAATTCTTATGACTATACTTATGCTAAAAGAAACATGGCCTAAGGAAAAGAGACTTCACTACCATAAAGTTAAAACTGAAATTACGCTGAAAGTTAGAGAGAATAAAAACGCTCTATTCATGTTAATACTCTGGGCATTCCACACTATTTCCTTCATGATTGTTATGTCTTCGTTATCATTTTTTAGCGTTAAAGTTCTCAACCTTAGTATTCTTGATGTGTCGTTCGTATTTATGATATCCGGAATATTTAGAGCAGGTATAAGGTTTACGTTGTTTAAGCCAGCGATAAAGAAACTTGGGGAGAGCAATGCAATACGAGTAGGTTTGGTAATCTTTCTTGTAAGTTTTTTTCTAATAGGATTTTCTAATAATGCGGTAGTATTAATGATTATATTCATGTTTGTCAGTTTTGCTGCCTCTTTAACCCGAGGCCCTATGAACAGTAAAATTAGTCAAACAGCTTCGCCAAAAATCCAAGGTAAAATTAATGGACTTTCTTCTGGATTAGACAGTATTGCTCAAATCATTGGACCCTTAGCTGGGGCGCTAATTATCTCAACCCTTCCACCCTACTGGTTAGGCATAATTGTAGCATTAATAGCTCTACCCGCAATGGTTATGTCTTTTCAAAAAATTGAGAAAAAGAAATATATTCCTAATGGAAATTTACTACAACATCCTATTGAAGAATAAGAAAAAAAATTAGGATTAATTTTTTAAGAAATCTAATATCGCTTGATTTACTTCGGGAGATGCTTGATGAGGTGAATCGTGCCCAGCAACTTTAATTACTATTAATTCACTATTTGGTATTTTTTCATGGATTTGTTCCATAGAATATACTGGAGCAATGCGATCTTTCTCAGATGCGATAAGCAATGTTTTATGTTGGAGATCAGGGAGTCGATCTGTAACTGCATGTCCGGCAATTGCATTCGCAGCATTTTCAATATCTTCCGGGGTATTTGGGTTTCTATTCTTTATTCGAATCAAATCTTCGGCTGAGAAAAGACCGTGGAATTTCTTTTTTGGATCAGCCATCATTTCCTTTTTAAACTTACGGCTCCATCCAATGCCGCCATCGAAAAAAGCTTTTACTGGATCTGCTTTAGCAGCAGCAAGTCCGTCAATTTGCCCCTGCTTATACATGTTTAAACCTTGTTCGTTAGGAAACCCTGGAAAGGTGTTTATTAACACCATTTTATTAACACTTTCTGGATATTTAATTATAAAATTCTGAACAATCATCCCTCCTAAACTCCAGCCTATTATATTGATTTTTTCTAATCCAAGATGATCCATTAAACCTTTTATATCATCTGCATACATCTCCATAGTATAAGGGATATTAGGACGATCTGAATTTCCTGAACCTCGATTGTCTGGATTGATAACCATGTATACTTTTGAAAGTGCAGGTATTTGGCTCATCCAATTTTCTTTAATTGAACCATATCCATGGATTAAAAATACTGGATATCCATCTCCATGCTTTTCATAGCAAATTTTAATTCCATTAACTTCTGCAAAAGATTCTACCATATAAATCTCCTAAATAAATGTTAATCTAAACAAGTTTTAATCAATTTTAAGGTTTTTCCATTTGAAAAAAAACCCAAAAATTAATGTCTTAGAAAATTAAGAACTTCCAAATTAAAATGTGGAGCTTCTTCTAACATAAAAAAATGACTATCAGCAAATTTTTCTGTCATAAATACAGTAAAAAAAAACTGAAAATAAGTTTGATCAAAAAAATTTTAAATTTAATTTAATTTAATCTTCGTATTCTTAATTCTGATATTTTAGAGTATGCCATATGATAGAGAAAAGAGTTCTAATTCCTAATGCTGAAAGAAGCGATCTCCACGGTGTCTTTTACTTTACTTTAGAAGAAAACCCATCAAAGAAACCCCCCATTCTAATAATGTGTCACGGTTTTACGGGCGATAAATACGAGTGGGGTCGCTTTCCTGAGACTGCTAAAGCATTAAATAGAGAAGGTTATGACGTGCTTATTTTTGATTTTTCTGGGTCTGGGGAAAATAAAAGAGAACCGATAAATTTATCTAAACAAGCCACTGATTTGGAAAATGTATATATGTGGGTTAAGAATCAAGTGTATTCAAAAATTGCTGTTTTGGGTCTTTCTTTTGGCGGTCAGACCGTATTAAAAGCAAATTTACCTGGAATTATCACTTATGTATTTTGGGCTCCCCTTACCTTGCTCCACACAACAGGAGACCAAGCTGACTGGTTTAAAGATATAGATAAGGGATCCGTTGAAATTCCAACATCCGGAGAAGGAGACCCTGTAATAATTGATATGAGTTTTGTGATGGATGTTGCTAATTTTCACGTAAGACCTGCTTTGAAGAAATTAACTGCTCCAACTCTTATAGTCCAAGGCACTGCGGATGAAAAGGTTCCTTTGGAATTAACAAAGAAAGCTTTCAGTTTGATGCCTCAAGATGAAAATCATAAGCTAGTAGAAGTTAAAGGGGCAACTCACGATTTTAATGAAAAACACTTACAAGAATTTATTAAGGAAACAGTAAGTTGGTTGAAAAATTATTTCTAAATCAAATTCAATTACTATTTTTACTCTTTATCACTGTTGGTGGGTCTAATTTTAACATTTTAAAATCGTCTACTAAGTTTCCGTAACCTTTATCGGTAATAACAAACTTACCCCGTGTTTTGGATAGTATCTGAGAGTTTGAAACTTTTTCGGTGTGATTAAGTATCATTTTTCCATAGTAATTTTTAGAGAGCTCATGAATATCGTACGAACTGTCGTTAATTTTGTATATTTTGCAGTTTAAAAGTTGTTGCTTCAACATGTAAATTACTTTAACCGTCCATTTTTTAAAGGTAGGGAATTGTTTGAGCTCTTTTATATCAATTAAACCCAATCGATTGCTTTTAATTATTTCGCTCAGTTTTAACGAGATGAATTTTTTAAAGTCTAATTTTAGTTCTTGTAGCGATTGTTTTTTTAAAGTATTAGTTTCAAATCCTTTTAGAACAGAGGTAGTTGTGAAAATTTTTGAATGTCGCTCAAAACCAATTATTCTCAAAACTTTATTTTTATAGTTCGGTTTCTGTATTATCTTAATGTAAGTTTTATTTAGTTCTTTTAAAATTTTTCTCTGTATAAAATCGCTAAAATATTTCCGAATGCTTTCTTTTTTTGGTAAAAAGCTGGTTTTAAACCGTTCGTCGATTTTATCGTAAGCGTCTAACTCGTCCATTTGATATTCCTTTAATTCGGTTATAATCTCGAAAGGGATATATGTTGAGACAAAATCTATTCCTTCCCATACGAGTTCTATTGCTGTTTTAATGTTTATCCTCCTTAACGGTCTAATAATTTTAATGTTTCCCGCTTTTATTGCGATTGGGGTCGTCGTACACAAAATTAGATCAAATGGTTTGATCTCGTGAGTTAAAGGATGATTATTGTCTGGAATAAGGAAACCGTCAGAAAATTGACATATATAACTTCCTAACAGGGGTTTTTGGGCTAAATCCCACTCAATTAAAGTAAAGTTATCAAGTTCCTTAAGGTTCACCTCAAATTCTAAGTCAATAACTCTGTCAGTATATACGATATTTTTAATTTTAGGGTTCTCTTTTCCCCAGAAATCCTTTACTGGATTTCTAACTGGGTTGTTGCCATTAAAAATTTCGGTAAAAACCGGATAATTTTCTATAAAATAACTTTGCTCAAGATACTCTAAGTGATGTCTTTCGAGACCGCACTTTTCTAAAATGTAATAATACAACGGGACTTCGGACCTAGAAGTAGATGCCCAAATTAGCGTAGGATAATTGTATCTATAATTGAATTTCATTTGTTTGAGTTTATCGAACTCAGTGTTCGCAATTACTAAGGACCTAAGGAACGCATGTTTCTGCTTAAGGCCCTCTAAGTATAGATCTTTCAACTTTTCCTTGTAGACACCAATCTTAGTATAAAATGCGCTATTATTTTTAAAATTGCAACTTCTCGCAATTGCTAAATACCCATCTATGTTATCTTCTGATTCCATATTCAAAATTGCTTCGTTAATGTTTTCTAAAGTTAGTTCTGCGATTTGTTCTTTTAAATCTAACTTTGGACTGTTAGGAAGTTCCTTAAAAAAATCGTCTAGATATATTCCAGATGCAAATTTATGAAGTAATAGATATCTTAGAATTGGATTTTCTATGGTGGTAGCATCCATTTTTTTTATAGTCTCAATGACAAGATCTTTAGGGAAATTGAGTAAAAGATTTTGTAAGTTCAGGATTGTATCGGTTTTCCTGTAGAATTCGTATCCCAATAAGCTTTTAAATGTCGAGCTTATAAACTCTGGATAATCAGTAATATAGCCTCTTATTTCCTTAAATCTCACCGAATATTTGATGAATTGGTCGTGTAAATTGTATTTAAGAGAGATATCCGCGATCTTCTTAATATAATCTATATTATTAGATTCCTTGTGAGCTTGATCTAGAAAATTTATTGCTTCGTAATATTTAGATTCTTTAATTAACTCCTCTGCTTTAACTATGAAATTTTCAGTTTTACTTTGCTTAACAAGGTTAAAATTCGAGGAGAAATTTATAGTCCTTATATCTTGACACACAGTTTTGCATACATCTGGTTCAAGTAAGAGTAAAACTTTAACGATATGTTTACAGAATTTAGTATTTTTTTTAAAATCAGGGCAATCGTGGACGATATTTACGCGTTGGTCGTCTCTAAATATGTTTACTACATATTTTGAGTTACCAGAGCCTTGAATGTTAGCTAAGATTTTAATTTTAGGGCTCTTCGCGACACTAAAATTAATTATGTTTTTGTTTGGAATACTCTTTCCTCGATTAAATCTAGCTCCTATTACGTTCCTCTTGAACAAATCCCCATTTTGAACGTAGTTTTTAAGCTCTATTTTGCTCACCTTTAAGTGGTAAGTTTAGTTAATTTATTGATTGGTAATGATGTCAGATATTAGTTTAGGAAAATCTCTCCACTGATTTAAAGTTAAAAGAACTCCGTTGGCTTCTTTTACCATTTTTTTTGCCATTACTGGAGAAAATCCAAATTTTGGGACAACCATAACGAATCTTATGTCCTTTTCCTTCATAATTTTTAATTCTCTTAAGCTATTGTTGAAGTCAAAAACATCTGCGTCAGTGAAAAGTACGTTCAGTTTGTATTTCGATCGCGCTTTTTTTTCAAACTGAAGGTTTGCCCATTTAAGTGCGTGGTTTATGCACGTTCCTCCCCTAGCTGTAATATCGAGTAATTCGTCCACAACTTTTTCTAATTCAACATCTTCATCAAGATTTTTTAACTTACGCGTGTTGGATTCAAAAAAAGTGAGTGCGAGTTCTTCTGGTTTAAAAGCGTATACTAACATAGTCGTGCATAAAGCCATTTGAGCCAACTTGTTTCCTTTCATACTACCGCTAATATCCAATTCAAGAACCAAGCATCGAAGACCATCCGTAGTTTTCGATACTAAAAAATCGTCGTTACTAATCGTTTCTACCGTTTTCCCGCCCTCCAATAAGTTACTTATCGTTTCTTCTAGATCAATTAACTCAAAGTCGTCCCCTAAAGTGTAGGGGATCACGACATTCTCTACAAGAGGCCCGGATTTGGCAGTACCAATTAAAGAATTTGCCGCATTAATACCTAAATCGATCATAATTTGTTTAATGATCTCTTTCAACCTCTTCTTGATTTTGGCTGAAACATTGTGTCTCGAATAAAACCATTGCTCCAATAGATCCAAACCACTTCCAGCTCCTAGAGATGAAAACGCCATATCAAGAGCATCGTCTCCCATTTGTTCAGCAGTCTTTAAGACTTGAGCTAAATGTTTCTCGCTTAACGCGCTTAAAACCTCTAAATTAGGTGGTTTTTGGGGAGCTCCTCCTAAGGCTAACTTAACTATCTCGTCAATCTGCTGGGGAGTTAATCCCATCTGCTCGAGATAATCTTTATAAGTCTCATATTTCGATTGATTCTCCTTGACTAACTGTTTAAACACTTTATAACTTTTTTCGATAAGGTTAAGAATTTCTGTCTCTGTCATACCAAGTCTCTTGCCTGCGTCCTTAATCGAAGTAATGTCTGGAGAAAAGCCCATCTTATTGAAATCTTTAACCATATTTTTTAACGAGTCTTTGCTCGCCGCATTTCCGACCGCTTTATCAACTAATTCAGAAATTTTATTATTGAGTTGCGATTGACAAGAGAGATCACTACAATTCTTCTTAGATTCAGCTAATTCATCGATATAATTCTTCATCTGGGCGTCTATCATTTGCTTATCAGTGTAATCTTCGTTCATTGATTGAATATCTTTATCGATGATATTTGACATTAATTTTCGCCACGCTGGCGTCTTTATTGGGTTGTTTATTAGTTCCTTTTTAATGTCAATTGAGTTTTTTCCTTTACTAAAGTTATCAAAATTTTTGTTAATCTCGTCTAAATATTGCTCGCTTAAACTATCCCCAAAAAATTGATCAAAGTTCTTTGCGTTATTATAAGCATCTTTAAATGGGAGCTTCAAACTGCTCTTCAGGATATTATCCATTTTTTTCTTCGCAATATTGGGATTCGATCCCAAAACTTTTGATGTGTTAAAAATATCGTTAAGATTTTTGTTAGATTTGGAAAGACTTTGTTTTAAAAGACTTTTTACCATGTTTTGACCTTGCTGGTTTAATTTTTTAGATTTCAAGGCAAATTCAGTGATGTTCAATCCTTCAAAGGAATTGTCGCTTAAAGCTTTCGATAGATTTTCCTTAAATTTGTCCAGGTTTTGGTCCTTTGCCAGTTGAGACATCATTTTTTCTTTTAATGATTCAGATAGCGAGATGATATCGTCTAGCAAATCCAATTTTTCAGCTGCATCTATATCCTCGGGCTCTAAGTGGTTTATTTTGTTTTTTAATAATTGTTTTGCGTAATCGAGCATCGCTTCCAAATCTCTAAATTTGTTGAAGTTAGCAATAGCGTTCTTGTCAATAACATCTAAAGCTGTCTTATATGGTTCTTCTTCCAGCTCTTCGCTAAATCGATCAAAAAAATCGTTTAAACTTTCATCCATCAATTGATCTAAATCAAGATCTTCTAATTCATTAAAAAAATTATCTAATAATTCAAAATCGTCAAAAATCTCGTCTAATTCGCTTAAATCTAATCCTAAATCATCGAGTAAGTCTTGAGCAGTTTCACTTCCAAAAATATCAGACTTTACCGTACCAGAAGACGTACGATTTTTTGTGGGATCGTTATAAGTTAGTAGCTCTGTAGCAATTTTGCGAGCCAAAGCTTGGTTTTCGAGTGGGCTGGTAACAACAGCAATTTCAATGAAGTCGTTGACCTCACAAGTACCCTTATTCATAAACCTCGCTAAAACTAGTTTGCAAATAGCGATTGCTTGACGAACCGACGGTTTATACATGCATTTTTCATGGTTACGTAAAGCAGTTATAAATTTAAGTGAAAACCAAACTGGGCTTTGGGGGAAAATTATCATCTAAATCATTTCCAATTTTTAATTAAGCTTTCTAAATTACGCAGAACCTAATACTTGAGAAATTATATTGTTAATAACATCCTTAGATTTAACTCCGGGTTTAGTTTGGATTGCTCCAAATAGTACGTTGCTCGCAAGACTTCGAAGTATTTTATTTGGTTCCTCTGCTTTATTTCTTTTTTGTGCTACACCTGTTAATCGAGCTAACGCAATTCCACTTCGTAGACTTGCAGGTGTCTGTATTTGATGATGAGTACGCGTTCTATTAATAATCAAGTATACTTTTTCTAAGATGCTTTCTTCCACTTTATAATAAGGATTATTGTGTTCGATTATCTTCATCTCAGTTTTCTTATCTGGATAGTCAAGTTCGATCCAAACATTAAACCGATCTTTTAAAGCTTCACCAAGTCGGTGTGTTCCTACCAATTCAGAAGGATTCATCGCACCAATAAAAAAAAATCCGGGCGATGCTTTTACACGTCCTAGATGTGGGACTGAAAGTGTTTTTTCTTCTAACGGTTCTAAAAGCGAGTTTTGCGTGTACTCCGTAGCACGATTCACTTCGTTAGCTAAAAATAAACCACCATTTAACATTGCTTTGATGAGCGGTCCCGGGTTAAACGCTTCGAACGAAAATCCCTTCTGAATTGTAGTTGCGGGGTTAAAAGATCCAATCAAGTGAGCTGGTTTCGTGGATTCGTCAAATGTAATCCACTCAAACGAATCATTTCCCGTGATTTCTGCCCGTGACTGAGCATAATATCTACATAGCGTTGTTTTGCCAATTCCTGGAGGGCCAACCAGAATTGGATATAAATTGGAAGCATCAGCTTCGAACATCAAATCAAGAGCTTGTTCGTATTGCCCAGTCAAAACTATATCTAGTTTTTCTTCTTTCTGGGAAAGTAAACTTTTTTCAAATAAATCTTTAAGAGTTGGTTTCTTTTGAGGTGTTTTAGCTTCAATTTTTTGCTTTATATAAGGAGAGCTTTTCAAAATTGAAAGATTGTCTAGTACTTTTATTTTAGGTTTTTGCGGTGCTGGTTTTTTAGGAGTAGGCTTTTTAGTTGTTGTTTTAGTAGTTGTTACTTTAGGAGGAGCTTTTTTTGATTCTTTTTGAGCTTTATCTATCTGATTATTTTTAGTTACGGGTTTCTTTGCCATAATTAATGACCTTTACACGGAGATTTTTGCTTTTTGAGATTTTATTTTAAAAATAAAATCTTACAATATTTAATTTTCTACTATCAAATATATAAACCCAGACAATAACGAAAAAGTAAATTATTGAATATTACTTTGAGGGATAGATATAAGCCAAAATATGCTGAACGAGAAAATTAAGTTATACTTATAGTGTTACATTTCAGTTAAATGATAGACTTCAGGAGGTTTTAATTCCCACTCTTCAAACGGATCGTCCTTAACAGCCTCAATCATGGCTGGTCTTGCAGCTAACCAATCTTCTTTTGAGTCCCATATTGCTAAACCGATTAGCCGATTTTTATCCTCGTCTTTTGTTGTATATGCCATAATTAAACCCCTTTGACCTTCCATAGCTTTACCAAATCGATGCATAGACTCAATCAACAGTTTTTCTTTCTCAGGTTTAGGAAAATGAATTGACATATGAATATAAATTTTAAATCACCTTCTTATTTTTGATTGTATCTTCTTTCGCAAATACTAATGGTATGATTGTTAATAAAATCATGAAGGCTGATACTACGAAAATTATGGGTGTAGGAATGTAGCCTGGTTGACCATCAATTATCGTCTGTATGCCAAACTGCTGAGACAACCAACCTCCAATAAGTGGACCAGGTATCATGGGAATCAAAACAGTAAAAAGAATGAAATAGCCGCTAAATTGCCCATATTTCTTTTCTGGGTATAAGTCTTTTATCCATGTATTTGAAGAAATAGTAAATGTAGTCACAAATGAAACCCACAGCGTCCCTGTAATTATAATAAAAACTAAATCGTCCATAAGTGCAAATAATAATAAGAAAATACACTCACATATAACGGATATAATTGCTATTTTTTTCCTCCCAAGTTTATCTATTAATATCCCCATTGGATAGGCAAAACCCATTGCTATAACAAACAAAATTAATAGTAAAATTGAGGAAATTACTATTTCCAACTGTAGATAATGCTGTAAATAAATCATAACAAAAGGAAAGAAAATATTAAATGCTAAACCCCATAATGCGGCTCCAGATAAGACTAAAAAAAAATCTTTATTATTCTTAATATTGGTTTTTTTCAAAGTGCTCTTTAAATGGTTATAAAAGCTTGTTTCTAATGGTTTCAGATTAGGTGAATCTTTTGTTAAGAAGGCTCCACTAATGCCAATAATACCAACAAAAAAAGCTATGATAAAAAAATACGCATAATACCCAAATGCTTCAATTATTAATCCCGAAACAGCATAGCTCACCAATATAGCTAATAAACTCATAATTTGAACAACGCTTAAAAGTTTACCTCTATTTTTTTGGGTGGTTATATCTGTTACATATGCGTTAAAATTGGCATCGTAGGCAGTAGACCCAAAAAAAGTCATGACGCAATCGAATAATATTGCTATGATTACTGCTAAAATAACACTAAATGGCGTTAAGAGTCCGGACAGTGGAAAAAGCGCTGTTGTAATGGTCCAAAATATAAAACCTATAGTCATAAAGACTCTTCTCTTTCCTTTAATATCACTTAACGCCCCTATAACAATACTAGTTATTGTTGCAGTGATAGCACTTGCTGCTACCATAATAGAAATGAAAATTGGGATAGGCGCTATTACATTGTACATAAATACATTAAAAAACTGATTCTCAACCCCCCAAGCAAGCTGACCTGCAAGAGTTATCAATATTACACTCAGTGTAATTCTTTTTGAAATTTTTTCAGTCATAGGTTACACTTTCTTATTTAAGGTGCTATGATTAAAATAATAACGTAAACGAGTATTAGATTTCCCAGTATAATTCCTACATCCTTTAGCGATGTTCTCCCCAATAAATCTGTCCGAGGTTTCCTAAAAATATATAATATTCCAAAAGGAAAAAAGATTATAGGCAGAAATATGATATTTTGGGTAACTATTAAAGAAAATACTGTAATTACGAGAGATATTACAGATGCAATCCAGATCACCAATTGGGAGGCTCTAGGAGACAATTTTGACAAAGAATCGCCGTCGATAAGCTCATGCAACATCTGTCCAGTATATCCCACCGAAGCTATTGAAAGTAGTATTAGCAATTCAGATAGCGTCAGATTAGGAAAAAAGTTCAGAACTATGTCGCCTGCATTGATTTTTATCATTAACCAAGGTAATACTATATGGGAGATTCCTAAAAAGATATGGTTAATAATAACAAGCGATTTAAAGAGGCAGTAAATAATTACTAAAATAACAATGATTATTAAATAAATACCTAAAATTGGATAAAGTATAATACTTTTCATAAAACAGAGGGTTCCTATTATGAAACTTGCTAACGAAATTGTTAAAATTTCCTTACGACTATAACCTTGGACTCTTTTGAGCGTTTCTTTTTCGTCTGGATCCTTCATATCTATAGCATCGTTAAGAGTATTTCCAGTAATAGCATAGAAGGCAAATCCCGCCAATATCCATATGTGAGTAATGACCTCGTAATCATTTAAATAAATACTGAGTAAACAGGGCACAAGCACGCTAAAGAGGTATTCAATTCTTAATAATCTAAATCCATTACTCATAGAAAGAATCACATTAAGATATATTATAATGAATTAATAATTGACAAGGTAAAAAAATTTAGGATTTTATTGAAACTATATATATATCTTAATTTCCAACAAATTTCGGTTCTTTTTTTTCGTTGAGGGCAAAAACACCTATTTTATAATCTTCAGATTCTGCTGATTTTATCTGTATTTGTCGTTCATTCTCTAGATGTTCTTCTAAAGGAGTACTGAGAGCGTCAAAGAATAGTTTCTTAGTCCTAGCATATGTTAATGTAGGACCCTTAGCAAGTTTCTGCGCCCATTCCACAGAAACTTTCTCTAATTCTTCATGGGGCACGATTTCATTGACAAAACCAAGCTTTTTCATTTCATCTGCTGTATAGGTATCTCCAAAAAACGCCATCTGTGTAGCTTGTTGCCATGGGAGCTGACGACTTAACAGAATAGTTCCTGCGAATCCAGGAATAAGTGCGAGCTTACAAAAAGATTGTCTAAATTTCGCTTTTTCTGATGCGATTATAAAATCGCAAGAGAGAGCAAGGTTCATTCCGGCTCCAACTGCCCAACCATTTACAGCTGCTATCACGGGTTTGGGATAGAGTCGCAAAGTTAAAGCGATTTTGTAAAGATCTTGAGTTAAATCATCCATAACTTGACCTGAACTGCCGTTTTCAATACTGGATTTAAACTGTTTTATATCTCCCCCAGCAGAAAAAGCCTTTCCAGAACCAGTTATTATTAAACACCTAACATCCCCATTATCTCTAATAGATTCTATAGTCTCTAAGAGTTTCTTTCCCGTAATCTTGTTTAAAGGGTTAAAATTCTCTGGATTAGATAAAGTTATAAGTGCGATATTATCATTTATTTCTAATTTAATTGCATTGTCCATAATTTATTTCCAACTATTTTCTTTTATTTATTTTATATATAAAAAGTCTTTAAAAATAATAATTTTACATTATTATTATTCATTCACTACTCTAGTAGAAAAACATTCTAATGGCTAGACTTATCAATATAGTTGCCACAAAGAATTGTAAAAAAACTTTTGGCATCTTCTTTGAAAGCTTAGCACCTATTATTGCTCCTAAAATAGAACCAATAGCAATTAAAATCCCAATTAAGTAATTAATCTCACCTATCACGCTTTTTATAATTGTATTGTAAATAGCAGTAAAAAATATTATAGAAGTTGAGATAGCTGTTGAATTATGAATAGGAAAACTTAGAACTATGTTAAGTGAAGGTGTATTTACGATACCGCCTCCAATTCCTAGGAAATTTGCTACAAATCCCGCCAACATGAATAGCGGAATAGCCTTTTTGAAACTGATTTTATGATCTTGATTGTTTAAGGAAAAATCGATATGGTTAACCTCTTGAATTTCAGCATTATTTTTCGCCTTCCTAGCTCTGTAAATCATATTTAACGCTGCGATTAGTAGAATTACCGCAAATAGAATTTTTAAAATATAATTATCGACTGTAATAAATAAAAATAAAATAGTGGCTAGCAGACTTCCGAGTATAGAAAATATACTAAAAAATAGTGAAAGCTTAATATTTGTTCTTTTCTGGCGTAAATATGTTATAAATCCTGCTAAACTTGAAAAAAGAATTATGAATGTACTCGTATCTACTGCTATATTAAATACATCTATATTAAAATATAACAAAAAGAGGATATCTATGATAGATACGAAGAATACCCCACCTCCAATCCCAGCAATTGAAGAAAGCATACCGGATATAAAACCAAGTAAAATTAACAATAAGACAACATAAAGGGACAATTCCATGGAGTAAAAAATTGTACATTCGTCATAAATCTTTTTAAAAACGAGAAGGGGTTTTTTTTTTAAAAATTGAAAGAAAGATCAATAATTAAATTATAAAAAAGTTATTAGATCAGTAATATAAAATTTAAAATTTAGTCAGATATCATTTATGCCCGAACCTAACGATGATAAATTGATCGTTGCACTTGTCGTATGTTCTCGTTGTGGAAACCCTTTTATGATTAAAAAGGGACAAAAAAAGACAGGGAATTTAGTATGTGATAACTGTATTAAATTGGAACAGAAAAAAAAGCAATTAGCAGATTCAATAAAAGAGTCTCAAAAAGAAATAGAAAACTCAATCAAAAGTTTAAAATCGTCGTTAAGAGTTGCAAAATCTCAACAAATTAAACAAATCTACTTTGAAAAAATCAAGAAAACATCAAATGTATTAAATAGATCTGTCGAGCTTCTTAAAAAAATTGAGGAAACAAACGATGAAGAATATATTGAAAAATTTAAGAAACTCTTTGATAAAATGAAAGAAGATTACGAAGAAAAATAAAGATATTATCGATTGCGGAAAAACTAAGTCATTTTCATCATCTTTTTTGGTAGAGCCGTAAAACTTTTTACTCTTATCAATCCAAATCCTTACAATTAAATCTCCTTAAGACGACAACTACATTCTGGATTAAATAAAAAATCTTTAATATTCTAGTTAAATTAAGTATAAATATCGTTTAAATATAATTTTTCGAATTAAAATTAAAGATAACTGATAAAAAATGCAGCTTAAACAAATCTCTGTATTCCTACCTAACACACCCGGGCAACTAGCTAATTTTTTTGAATTCCTAATGGAAAATAATATTTACATTCGATCCGTAACTGTTGCCGAGACAGAAGAATATGGATTAGTATTACTTTTAGTAGATCAATTTGATAAATGCATTAATCTTATAGAGAATAAAGAATATTTACATTCAGTAACGGAAGTTGTAGCTGTTAAACTTACAGATAACATAAGTCAATTGTACGAAATTGCAAAAACACTCGGAAATAACCATGTTAATATCGAATATTTATATACATTCGCCGAAAAATCGTCAAATGTTAGCACCATTGCTGTTCTAAGACTAGACGACAATGAGAATGGGATCAAAGTTCTAAACCAAAATGGATTTAAAGTTGTTGAAGATTTTAAATAGCTCTGTAGAAATAGAGATGTAATTTGAAAATTAGATATATTCTATTCTAATTCGTCTAAAACTTTTGGTTCCTCTATTTTCATTACCAGTTTATAAGATACTTCGCTTATAATCTTTTTAAGTGAAAATGCCGCACCTAATTTAGGATAAATCGATTTTAAGAATAAACCCATTAAAAAGATTACTAAGACTATATAGAATAATGATGCCAAAGCATCCAGCATTTCAAAAAACAGAAAATACAAGAGATTATGAACGAGATAAATCGTTAAGGAGTAATAAGAAAAGTAAAATATGAATTTATAGTTTTTTTTTGTCTTAATTAATTCATATTCTTCAGCAAGTATGAAAAGTGAAAATAATATAAGACTTATTCCTATAGTAGAGACTACTCCGTAAAAAGTAGGTAAATTTAAGAAAAGGAACGAGTTTACTAAAAAAATAAATGCTATTAGAATTCCCCCGATTAAGATTGAGGGTAAAATTAACCTCTTTTTCAAGAGAGCTAACCTACTCTTTTTTACTTCTTTATAATATATCTCGTAAATTACATCACCCACCACTGTACCAAATAAAAAAACAGCGAAAGTTGATAAGATTGGATGCAAACCAACAGGATAATATAGTAAATGATATAAAATTCCGAACAAATTAGCTTGGTTTTTGAAATCTTGTAAGAACGATAAGATTATATAATTCAAAACTAGGAACACTATTCCAAGGTAAAATCTCGTCTTTTTGGAAGTGTTTAATAATGGAGTTACCATAATTAACGAAACCGCTAAGGCAAATAAAAAAAACCAGCTCCAGATTTCAGAGGGATCTGATGATACAATTGCAAAAACGCTATTATAAAGCAGGGCGACAACTAGTAAAAATATACCTCTTACTAAAAATTCTCTCTTAATCTTTTTATAGTCGATTCTCTCTGAAGATTTTTCTCCTAATCCTCCTGTTTTGTAAAATAAATATCTACTAACTCCGGAAATAAACTGATAACTAACCCAAAAACCATACTGCGTTACGAAAAGTGGCACATAAATGAACGATATAGAATCTTCAGATAACCACCATTCGGTTAAGTGTAGCCATAACATAGCCATAACCGCGATTCCACGAAAAGTATCAATACTTTTTAGTCGTATCATCATTTAGATTTGAGAAAATATTGAAGTAATATAATTAAAAATACTTATTATTTAGAAGTTTTGATATTTAAAAGTTAAATTTATATAGCATTTGATTATAATGACCCCTCTGATTAATCATGCTATGAATTAGGTTTTCTCAGCTTTTACTCTTTTTAAATGAAGATTCTTTTCTTATTAAGAACTTAATAAATATAGATTTTGTTTTTGTTTTTGGATATCAATTAAAAATTTTACATGTGAATTTGAGTAATATTTTTAAAATAAAACGATTTTTAACTGAAGAAATACGAGAATTTTTTTTTTTTTAAATTAAAATTATGAATTATATTAGCAGTTATTTTTAAATTTAAGATTAAATAATTAAAGTAAGAGAGATTTTATTTCAAATGTGCTACTATCATTTAAATTTATTGAATATTCAAATAGGGTGTTTGTAAAATTAACGAATGGATCGTAAAATTTTTATATGTGAAGATCATTATTATGTTAGAAAATTTCGATTTTCTACCTTGTAGTGGAATGTTTCGATTTTAGCCCGTAATTTATTCCTCCACGAATGAGTTTTTCCCGCTAAAAGAAATTGCATTCCATTACTTTTTTTTTAAATTCTACTATCTTCTATCCTATTTTAGGGTGTATTTTATGAATATTTGTTCGGCAATCACATTTTAGTAGTATTTATAGTAGAAAGTTTTTAATAACGGAAAAAGAGATCAAAGTGTTTCATTTTTAAAAATTAAATTTTTCATTTTACTTATTCTTTGTTTAAGTTCATACTCTTTATTTCCTCTATCAAAATTGGAATAACTTCATGAATATCCCCTACTATCCCATAGTGAGCAACATTAAAAATAGGGGCACTGGGATCCTTATTAATTGCAACGATAACATCAGAATTCTCCATACCTACAATATGTTGGATAGCCCCGGATATTCCACATGCAATATAAAGTTTTGGAGAAACAGTTACACCTGTCTGACCGATTTGTCTATCTGGATCAAGCCAATTTAACTCAATGGTTATTCTTGACCCTCCTAATTCCGCACCCAGTACATCAGCTAAATCTTCAATGAGTTTGAAATTTGCCTTAGAACCTACTCCTCGTCCGCCTGCCACTATGATTTTTGCGTCTTCGAGATTTACTGGAGTTTTACTCATATTGATAACTTTTACAATTTTTGAAACTGAATCTTTTTCTTTAAATGAGTAAGCAATTTTTCTAATAGAAGCTTTAATTCCACCTTTTTTAGGTGCTTTAAATATCCCAGGTCTCACTGTAGCCATTTGTGGCCGACTAGAAGGGGTTCTAATCGTAGCCATAATATTACCCCCGAAAGTTGGACGGGTCTGAAGAAGATTCCTCGTCTCGAGATTGATGTTTAAACCTGTACAGTCTGCAGTTAAACCAGCATTAACCCTTTTAGCTACTCTTGGCGCAAAATCTCTTCCCGTAGGGGTTGCTCCGATTAATATTATTTCTGGTTTATTCTCAGTTATTAACTCTGAAATCACCTGTACATATAAATCCGAATAATAGTCTTTCAATATCGGAGATTTCACGTAAATTATCTCATTCATCCCATATTCGCTAAGTTCTTCCAGTTCTTCGTCAAATCCATTCCCTAAAATTACAAATGTTAAATTTACACCTAATGAATCTGATAATTCTCGTCCTTTTCCTAATAATTGGAATGCTACATTATGAATCTTACTTTTATAATGTTCAGCAATAACCCAAACGCCTTTAAACTGAGAAATATCCATTTTTTCAACTGCTTCGTCACCACGTTCTAATGTTATCGCTTCTACAGGACAGGTTTCCAAGCAGACTCCGCATAGATTACAATTTGATAATACTTTCGCTTTATTGTTTTCTAGTTCAATTGCTCCAAAGGGACAACTGTCTACACAGTTTCCACATCCAGTACATAACTCATCATCAATGGTAATACTCAAATATAGCGTCCTCCTAAAAGATTTTATCGTTTTTTAAATTTTGGCATAATTTTTGAACCATTTCTTCGACTGTTCCTTTTAATATAATTTGATCACCCTTTCTTTCAGGAGAGAATATTTTCCAGACTTCAGTATTAGAACCATTTAATCCAATTTTCGATTTGTCGGCGTTTAAATCGATGGCATCTAAATGTATAATTTTTGAATCGTCGTGTGCTTTCAAAATTCCAGCCATACTAGGATATCTAGGTTTATTAATATCGTTTAGAACTGATATTAATGCAGGTAATTTAGTTTCAATTATCACAATCTCAACTGCTCTAAATTTTCTTTCAGCAACTATTTTATTCTCATTTAATTCTACGCTTAAAACATACGCAATTTGTGGAATACCTAACTCTTCTGCTAATTCTGGTGGAACTTGTCCAGTATCTCCATCTATAGCTTGAGCCCCACAAATAACAAGATATTTTTCTTCGGAGTCGGAATCATTCAGTATTTTTTTGATTGCTAATGCTAGAGTATAAGATGTAGCAAGCGTATCTGCTCCAGCGAAAGCTCTGTCCGTTAATAGGTATCCTTTATCTGCGCCCATTGCTATGGCCTCCCGTAGTATTTCTTCTGCTTGTGGAGGGCCCATACTGAGAACTACAACTTCAGCACCGTGTTTTTCTTTTAAAGATAAAGCTAATTCAATAGCATTTCTATCGTTGGGGTTGACTACAGATAAAATCCCCTCTCTTACAAGCGTATTGGTTTTAGGGTCTATTTTTACCTCTGATACGCCTGGTACTTGTTTTATGCAAACAAATATTTTCAAATCGAAATCCCTTTTTATTTAGCTCACTCTATAATTAAAACTATCAGCTTTTTGTTAAAACGATAATTTATTCAAGAAAAATAAATTTATCGATATTAAAATAAAAATATGAAAGAAAAATCAGTTATTTAATAATAATGAATATCATTTAAATCAACTACGCTCCTTTTCTTAGTAAATTAGTAGCAATTACTAATCTTTGTATTTCGCTCGTTCCTTCGTAAATCTCGCCCATTTTAGCGTCTCGGAAATACCTTTCAACAGGGTATGCTTTCATTAATCCATAACCGCCATGAATTTGAACAGCGCCATGGGCAGCTTGCATTGCTGCTTCAGAAGCAACTAATTTCGCCATAGAACTAGCCATTCCAAATTCTATTCCTTTATCATGCAAATATGCTGCTTTATAAGTAAATAATCGTCCCGATTCAATAGCGACCGCCATATCGGCAATTTTCCATTGAATGGCTTGGAATCTTCCGATAGGCTTGTTAAACTGGACTCTTTCATTTGCATACTTAATTGAGGCTTCTAGTGCTGCTTGTCCTAAACCGACACACTGAGCGGCAATGCCTATTCTACCGAAATCCAATATTTTCATAGCCATTTTAAATCCTTCACCTGGATTCCCTAAGATATTTTCCTGAGGCACTCTTACATCTTGGAACACGAGTTCTGAAGTGTTTGACGCTCGAACCCCCATCTTATCTTCTTTAATTCCCACTGAATAACCAGGCGTATCAGCATCCACAATAAAAACGGTCAATTGTTTCCTACTATCTTTTTCACCCGTTTTAGCCACAACAAGTAATGTCCCCGCAATACCACCAGAGGTTGCAAATATCTTGGTTCCATTGAGTATGTAATCGTCTCCATCTTTAACAGCGTTTAGTTGAACTCCTCCTGCGTCACTTCCAGCATTAGCCTCTGTTAGGCAAAAAGCTCCCACTTTATTACCTTTTGCGAGATCGATTAAAAATTTCTGTTTTTGTTCTTCCGTGCCATATTTATAAATAGGATACGCAGCGACACCGTTGTGTACTGCTGTTGTAATTCCCCAAGCAGCGTCTCCACGCGAGATTTCCTCTATAATGATGCTAAAACCTATTGTATCGTTATGAAGTCCTGCTCCTCCATATTCTTCTGGGATACAACCACCAAAAAAATTCATTTCTTTCATTTTTTGAAAAACAGTATCGTTCAATTCTTGCTTTTCATCGCTCTCTCGAGCTACAGGTACAATATACTCTTCAGCAAACTGTCTGGTAATTTTTTTTAACATTTGTTGCTTTTCAGTAAGCGAAAATTCCATAAAATCACTATTAAGTCTTGTTATTTTTATTTTTTAAATATATACTATAATTTAAACTATTATATAAGATAAATTCATTCTTGTTATAGAGTATTAATGTAGCTTTCACTAACAAATATTTACGATCTTTCCAAGAATTCTTTTAGTTTTCTTTTTGGCTCTCCCGAAGAAAATCGCTCTTGAAACGCTTCTCCTTCCATTTGAAAACCTTCTGTATTGGTATAGATAGCTTTTTGTATCAATTGTTTGCTTAATGCAATGGCTCTCCCGGAATTTTCTACCATCAATCTTGCGAGTTCTTTTACCTTTATATCAAGTTCTGCCAATGGAACGAGCTCATTTATTAATCCTATATTTAAAGCTTCTGGTGCGTTGATGATTCTTGAAGTGTATATAAGCTCTTTTGCTTTCATTGGACCAACTAAACGAATTAGTCTTTGAGTAGCTCCAGCAGCAGGCGTCATCCCCCATTTTGTCTCAACTTGTCCAAATTTCGCGTTGTCAGCAGCAATAATTATATCGGCACACAACATAAGCTCAAATCCCGCAGTAAGATTCAATCCTTTTACTGCTGCGATGACTGGAATTGGTAAGTCTTCAAGTTTTGTAAATAAATTCTGTAACTTTCTTGTCATCTCTCCTGCTTTAGATTCTTCAAGCGTTACAAGCCATTTAATATCAAGTCCAACGGTAAAAATATCATCTAAAGAAGAAGTAATAACTAAAACTCGAATATCGCTTCTTTCCTTAATCCCATATTCTAAAATTTGCTCCAATTCATTAACAACAGTTATGTCAAATGCGTTTTTTTTAGTAGGGTTATTAAGGTAAAGCCAAAAAATGCCATCTTCGAAGTTTGTCAACCAGCATTTATATTCTGCCATGATAATTATTATCATTTTTACCTTAAATTCCTTAAGCCTTTAAAAACAAATATAGTTATAGTTAAATGGAAATCTTGCTTTTTTTGATGTATGAGTAAAAAATCTAACCATTTTAAAGTTTCAAAACATAAAGAATACTTATATGTCATAAAAGAAGACATCTCTCTTGTCGATCCTGTATATACAAACGATCCCCTAAATTTGTATCTGCTTTTGGGAACTGAATCAGTCCTTTTACTTGATACTGGTTGTGGGCTTTTCCCATTAAAACCGGTTGTCGATGAATTGATAGGAGAAAGAAAACTAATAGTGTTGAATACTCATTATCACTGGGATCATCCACTTGGGAATGTAGAATTTGGAGAGGTTTATATTCATGAAAATGAAGTTAAATTAGTATCAAAACCTTACGATGTTTCCTACTTTAAAGAATCTCCTAACGAAATTATAAAGGTATACGCTGAACAAAACTTTTTAATTCCCCCGGCAGATATTATAAAGCCTTTAAAAGACGGAGATATATTTGATCTAGGCGAATTAGAAGTAGAGATAATTCATTGTCCAGGTCATTCGCCTGGTTCCATTTGCTTATTAACCTCCAAAAACGAACTATTTACCAGCGATGTAGCGTATTATGGGGATCAATTCCTACCTAAAAGAGAAAATTTCCCCATAGTCCTCAATTCACTTTCTAAACTGATTGATTTATGCGAAAAAAAAGAGATTGTAGAAATTTATCCTTCACATAGAAATTACCCGTGTGATTTAAATCTTTTAACAGAGTTATACAACGGAATTTCTAATATTGAAAATATTTGGGATACTAAAGTTGCCTTTGATTTTTTTGAATCGTGGCAAATTGATGATCCAAGTGGAAAGTTTCGATACTATATTTCAAGAAATTAGACTTTTGACATTGCTAACTCAAGCAATTGAACAATTCTTTCTTCATCTATTTCGCTAAGAGTTTTAACCTTAACATGTCTCGTAAGTTTACCATCCCCTTCAAAAAGAGCGATTTCATCATCAGTTAAATTTTTAATTGAAAATCCAAGATTTACATGGTTTTTTAAAGCCACTATATAGAAATTATCATCATAATAAGGGACTCCATATTTCATTCGTTCATTAATTGAAGGATACATGTTTAAAATAATACTTCTTAATTGTTTACATATCTCCTTCTGAGGAGATTGCTGTTTTTCTATATATTCATTAACCTTGCTACTCATATGAAGAATTATGGTAATGTTTAATTTAAAATTTATTGATAAATTATAACCCATATTATCAAATATTATAAGCTCTAGTTTTAATAATTGAACATAATACAGAAAAAAAATCAAAATGGTGAAGATTTATTGGCGAAAATAGCAATTGTCGCTACAGATGGATTTGAGGAAGCAGAACTTATATACCCATATTATCGATTAAAGGAAGCGGGTCATGAAAGTGTGATAATAAGTCTTGGAAAAAGACCAATTGAGGGAAAATATGGATATGTAATAAAACCTGCGTTTAGAATTGATGAAGTGAGCGCCAATGATTACGACGGAGTTATCGTACCTGGAGGAACCAAAAATCCTGATTATCTAAGAAGAAATAAAAAAGTCCTTGAATTTGTGCATACAATAGACCAACAACATAAGCTTGTTGGGGCGATCTGTCATGCGGGATGGGTATTAATATCTTCAAAGGTCATAAAAGAGAGAAAAGCAACAAGTTATTATGCAATAAAAGATGATATGATTAACGCTGGAGCAAAATTCGAAGATTCTTCTGTTGTAGTTGATGGAAATCTAATAACATCAAGGATGCCAGATGATTTACCCGATTTTATGAAAGAAGTTTTAAGATTTATACGAGGTTAATTCTAAGGCTATTTTAATACCAAAGTTGTCATGGAATTTACTTTTTAAAGATTATTTTAGAATTTTATGTCAATCCTATAATCTTGAGCGCTTATAATATTATAATTCTGAGCCTCTATCTTTAAATTAGTTATTAATTATGAACTATAATTGAAGTAAATAAATTAATAAATTAAATGGTGATACAAAAATGAATTTAACTTGTACTGGCTGTGGAAATGAAATTGAAACGTTACCTATACAATGTGCACATAGTCTTACCAAAAATACCGAAACCAATCAGATGGAGTGTTATATGGAAAATTGTGGAGTTATATCGATTAACGAATATTTATGTGAGAATTGTTGCACCAAAAGGAATATAATGAAATTAAATAAAACTTTCGAGCGATTATCCTCAGAAAACGAAGAATTCAAGGAAGAGTTAGCATTATTCGAAAAGAATATCATCCAAATAAATACACCTGACTCTGACTTTAAATTCTGGGTCGAGTTTGGGAACGGAACTTATTTATGTGATAAAGGTGAAAAGGATAATCCACCGATAAAATTCACTATCCCTAAGAAAAGCATGAATCTAATTCTTGAAGGAAAACTTAATTGGTTTGGTGAGTATTTCAATGGAAATCTTAAAGTTGAAGGCGATCTTCAATATACATTAGTTTTTTTTGATATCGTAAAGTTAGCGTTAGAAATTACTAACGAAATAGGAGGTGTGTGATTTGAACAGAACAATTATATGGGGTCATCGTGGAACTGGATTCAAAGGTACACAAAATACTATGTCTTCTTTTAAGAATGCAATTGATATGGGAGTCGACGGAATAAAAACTGAAACTAAGCTATCAAAAGAAGGCGAAGTTGTGTTAAGTTATTTTAATACTCTTAAAATAAACGGGGAAGATATTCCAATCCAAGAATTACCTATAGAAGAAATCAAAAAATTTAAACTCGAAAATAACGAAGCAATCCCTACTCTACGCGAAGTTCTTGAAGCATTTAAAAGTTCTAATACTAAATATAATTTTGACATTGCAAATCCTGAAGAAGGAATAGGAATCATTAAAACCGCGAAGGAATATGGATTACTAGATCATATAGAACTCGCTAAACCTTCAACGCGCCCAGATTCTCTTAGCGATTTTTTTACTGAAATTAGAAAATTCGATAAAAATGTATCATTGATCAATTCAGTCTTTCTAAAATACTCAGGAATTGAAGATATACATCTAGAACTCGAAGCTATGAGAAAATTAAACATTAAAGGAATTAATGTTAACCACAATTACGCAAATTTCGATCTATTTAAAAGAATTAAAGACCACGGTTTCAAGTTTTGTGTGTGGGGCGTTCTCTTTAAAAGATCAATGAAAAGATTCCTGACTATGAAATACAATGGTGAATATATAGACGCTATAATGTCAAATCAACCAGGTAGATTGGTAAAGTTCCGTAATGAACTTCAAAGCTAAAAATCTCTTTTGTTTTCTTCTTTTTTTAACAGATATTGAATTTATAGGATATTTTAGATGCATGGGGTATTATAATAAAAAAAAGGTGTTTTAGTGTCCGTCTTGGACTCCTAGAACGACTAAGTTTTCGAGACATTTTATACCTCTTATTTCATCAGCATCTATAAAGATAAAATCATTCTTTTCCAGTTTAGATTCTCCGGACTTGCTTGTAAATATTCCCGAACCGTCTAAAACTAGAAAAAAAACAGCGTAAGGTTCTGGGTGGGGTTCTATTTCCAGTCCTTTTTCTAAACAAACGCGAACTATGTTAAAATTCTTTTTAGATTTAACGATTCTCTTTAACGCCGGCTTTCCTGATAAAAATTCTAAATTTTTTAAAAAATCCACCATAATTACAGCACCCTTGATGCTTCTATATTTTTTTTCATCATCATCATTTTTTTCTTTGTTTTTCCCGTTTCTGCTAACCTTTTAGGCATTGTTCTTTTATGTAACATATACCCTACAATAAACATTACAACTATCCAAATGATTAACATAAAAATATCAACTTGATATGTAAAAAAGTTGCTTCCGTCTACGCAAAATCTTAAGAGGTCCGCTAGAAAGGTTATTGGTGAAAAAAAGGATAAAAACAATAGATTCGAAGGTAAATTCTGAAGAGGAACAAAAATTCCACTGATAAATAGTAAAGGGAACTTAATAAGATTTATAATTAGCATTACATCAGAAGTCCTATCTGTAGGGTTTGCTGCTGCTAATAGCCCCAATAAAGATCCTAAGATTGCCATAAGACAAATCCCTAAAAACATTAAAATGATCGTTGCAATTGAAGTAAACACAATTGAAAACATTAAGATAAAAATAATTGTTATGATTGATGTAATTATTAACGAGTATAGAGTCGAAGCTATGACTATCCCTAATAATATTTCGTGCAATGATATTGGAGAGACTAAAATTCGTTCTAACGATTTTTCACGAGTTTCAATTGGTAACACGACAGGACTAATTGCTGTAGCGGTGAAAAAAGACGTCATAGATACAATTCCGATAAACACGTGATGTATTGTGATATTTCGACCAATAACCCAAGAAAGCGTCATAAAGAACGGAAACATTAGACCAAAAATTAAAACGGGACCTCTTTTGATGTATAACGAGACGTTTTTCTTACTTAATATCCAAATTCGGTTTAATCTATCTGTTATCATTATTTTACCCCCATAGAAATTGAATCTTTTTGTATTAGATGGATAAATACTTCTTCTAACGATGTTTCTTTTACTTTAAAATCTGAAATGGTTAAATTGTTTTCTTTAGAAAAATTATAGAGCATAGATATATCTCTAATAACATCGTTGCTAGAAAAAGCATAATAATCGTTTACTTCCTTTATTGTGTTAAATGTGTCCATCAAGGTGTTTTTGTGGTCGTTCGATAAAACTCCATCAATTTTAAATAGAATAGTTGATGTAGATTTAAATCGTTTGCGAAGGGTATCAGGACTCTCATCAGCAATAATTTTACCTCTATTCATAATCAAAATTCTATCGCAAATGGTTTGTGCTTCTTGCATGTCGTGAGTAGTAATTAGGATCGTTTTACCTTCCTTTTTCAATTGAAGAATACGGTTTCTCATTAATTTAACAGAAATTGGATCTAAACCACTTGTGGGCTCGTCAAGAATTAGAATAGATGGCTCGTGAAGTAACGCTAAACAAAAATTAAGACGCTGCTTTAGTCCTTTTGATAATGTTTTTGTTTTAGAATGCATTTTATCCAGTAAACCAAATTGTTCTAGTAATTTTTTTGAGCGTTTTTCAATCTTTTCCTTCGGAAATCCATATATACCACCTGAAAATTTAAGGTTTTGCCAAACTGTAAAATCTGAAAAAGCATTACTAACTTCTGGAACGATTCCAAAGTTAATTTTATATTTACTTAGATTTGTTGTTATACCCTCGTTAAAAATTTCAATGCTTGCCTTACCCTCTAATTTGAAAATACCTGTCAATAATCGAATGGTAGTAGTTTTACCTGCCCCATTAGGACCAAGAATCCCTACGATTTCACCTTCAAAAATCTCAAATGAAACATCGTTTACAGCGGTAAGATCCTCAAATCTTTTATAAAGGTTAGAAACCTTAATTGCAATAGATTTTTTTCCCAAATATAGTTCGTGGTCAATATCATTCGTAAGTTTATTTTGAAAAGTCATTTATTTCTCACAAAATACTTATACTAATCTGATTAGATAGAGTTTATTAAAAGAATTTAATTTACTACTTTACATGTAAAGTAGATGAAAAAAAGGATTTAGTATAAATTAAATTATGGATTTCTTTTTATTAGTTTTAATCGCAATTGCTTTGGCAATGGATGCGTTTGCAGTTTCAATCTCTAGTGGAATCATTATTAAAGATGTTAAATTAAAACACGCCTTTAAAATTGCGTCATCCACGGGTTTTTTCCAAGGATTTTTTACGCTTTTAGGTTGGCTTGGAGGAATAAATATCGCATATATAATATCAAATATTGATCATTGGATTGCGTTCGCTTTACTTTTAGTAATTGGAGCTAAAATGATTTACGAATCTAGAAAAACTGACTTAGACGGGGATAAGAAAATCAACCCACTCAAATTTTCCGTTTTAATCTTATTAGGCATCGCAACGAGTATTGACGCGTTAGCTATAGGATTAAGTTTTGCCATTTTAAATGTCCCTATCTTAGTTTCTGCAATATTAATTGGAACTGTAGCCTTTGGTTTTTCCATTCTCGGAGTTCTTATTGGAAAAAAAGTTGGTCAAATTTTCGGGAATAAAGTCGAATTAATTGGTGGGCTTATTTTAATTTGTATAGGAATAAGCATATTGATAGACCATTTGTTTTTTGCGTGAAATCTTCTGATAACTCTTGCTTCAATATATAATAATTAAAATTTTTTCGGACCAAAAATTTATTTTAAATTGGATGAAAGTTTAACATTACATAGCTAAATAAAACGTGATTTCAAATATGTTTGATAAAGATTATTTAGAAAAAATTAGATTAGAAAAAGAAAAATGGGAAGAAAAGTTAAAAGAATCAAAAGAACGAGATGTAAAATTTGTAACTGATTCTGAAATTCCTATAAAGAGATTATACACCCCGCTGGATGTGAAGGGAGATTATTTAGAAACCCTAAATTTTCCCGGTCAAGAACCTTATACAAGGGGCGTATATCCATCGATGTATCGTGGTCGATTGTGGACTATGAGATTATTCTCCGGGCACGGAACTCCAGAGGAGACTAACTTACGATGGAAGTATTTATATGAAAATGGCGAAACTGGGTTCAGTGCTGCCGTAGATGCTCTAACATTTAACGGAATTGACCCTACAAATCCCGATGGCGCACCAGAGGTTGGAACATCTGGTGTTCCACTTTACTGCATTGACAGCCTTTTTGCGCTTACAGAAGATATCCCTATAGATAAAATTAGTGTAGCTTTAGTTGTAGAACCTTTTACAAGCGCTCCAGTCTGCGCTATGTATTTTAACATGGCTAAAATGCGTGGGTATGAATTAAAAAATTTAATGGGAACAACACAAAACGATATTTTAACGATGACCGTCGGATATATACCTTACAAAAACAGTCCACCAAACCATTTGTTGCGAGTTGCGTGCGACTTTATTGAATGGACGGTAGCTCAAAAAAATGTTCCACTGTGGCATCCCATTAATTTTACCGGTTATAATTATAGAGAGGGTGGCATTGATGCGATTCAAGAACTTGGATTCGTTTTTGCGAGCGCTTGTTCTCATATTGATAACCTGATCGAGAGGGGTTGGAAAGCTGACGATTTTGTTGGAAGATTAGCCTTTCATTTGGCTGCTCACAAGGATTTCTTTGAGGAGATAGCAAAATACCGCGCAGCTCGTAGGATATGGCATAAACTCATGAAGGATAAATACGAAGTCAAAAATCCTAAAAACTTAGGTTTTAGATTTCACGTCCAGACAGCTGGGAGCTCATTAACCGCTCAGTTGCCAAAAATTAATATTGTTCGTACTGCAATTCAAGGACTTGAAGCAAATCTAGGGGGATGTCAATCTCTTCACACAAATTCATACGATGAGGCGATCTGCTTACCTAGCGAGCAAGCGGCTTTAGTTGCTTTAAGAACTCAACAAGTGATTGCAGATGAAACGAGAATTACTAATACTATAGATCCCTTAGCAGGGAGTTATTATGTTGAATGGCTAACCGACGAGGTTGAGGAAAGAGTGTGGAATTACATGGATAAAATTCAAAAAGTAGGTTCCATTGATAAAGCGCTATCGACAGGTTGGCTATACAAAGAAATGAGAGATGCGTTCCATAAGAGAAGGACTCGTATGGAAAAGGGAGAAGAAATCATGTTAGGCGTCAATAAATACTCAGTTCCTTACGATACAGTTACAGATGTCTTTAGAACATCGCAAAAAGCTATTGATATTGAAGTGAATAGGATTAATAAGTTGAAAGAAAGACGAGATAACGCAAAACTGGAGAAAATTTTAGATAAACTTAGGGATGTTTGTGAGAAGGAAGAGAATGTGATGCCCATTATAATGGAAGCTACAAAGGAAGGAGCTACTGTTGGTGAAATATGTGATATTTACAGAGAAATATGGGGTATTTGGGAACCTCCCCTAGCCATTTAACTGAGGTGTTAAACTTGAGCGATAGAAAGATAAGAGTGTTAATGTCAAAACCTGGAATTGATGGTCATTGGAGAGGCGGTATCGTAGTATCACGAGCTTTGAGGGATGCTGGAATGGAACTCATCTTCGGAGGGTTCCAAAATGTAAAACAGATCGTAGAAGCAGCAATTCAAGAGGATGTAGATGTTCTCGGCTTGTCAATTCATAGCGGGGCTCACTTCGCATATACTAAACAAGTGATCGATTTATTAAAGGAAAGGGGCGTGTTTGATAACATTTTAATTTTAGTAGGAGGGGTTATACCTGCACAAGACTTTCCAAAATTAAAAGAAATTGGCGTAGCAAATGTGTATGGTCCTGGTTCAATGACTAATGACATAGTTGAATTTATTAAATCACATGTCAAAAAATAAATAATTTTGTTTTCACTTTTTATAACATAGGATTATCAGAGAATCGCTTGTATCTATGTTATATTTATTGAATTCATGATCCTCATAATAATCTATTATTTGAAATCCTGAAGTATATAATAAATCTTTAAGCTTATCTCTTTTAAGGGCATAGTATTTAGTTGTGTAAGTTTGAAATGTTTGGTCACTTGTATTCACATTAATTACATTAAAAATTACTTCTGAAGGGAGAAAATCTAAAACATAAAAAAAAGCCTCATTTTCCCTGAAAGATACTGGGAAAAACCTTCTCTTAAATTTAAATAATTTATCAAAATTTCTCAATTCTAAAATCAAAATACCATTGTCGTGTAAGATCGAATTCATTTCGATGAGAGCGAGCGTTAAATCTTCATCTGATAATAAATGTGGGAGGGAATTTCCAACACAAATGGCAGCATCAAATTTTTTGCCAAAATTCTTATTAAGGTCTTTAAAATCAGAAACTTTTAGTGTTGCATTCACATTTTTATTCTTTAAGTTTGCTCGTGCTTTATTAATCATAGCAGGAGATAAATCAGAGCCTTCTGGCTCATACCCTAATTGTTTTAGCATCATAACATGATGTCCAGTTCCACACGCACAATCTAAAACAGTGCTTACTTTGTATTCCTTGAATAAAGTATCATAGAAATTAGCCTCTCTCTTGACTCTATTCTCAAAAGAAACTAATGTATCATATTTATCCACAAATTTATCATAAAATTCCAAAGCATTCCCTCAGAACTAGGATATAAGTATTGTTAAACTTTCTTGATTTTTAACTACTGCTAGTATCTACAAACGTAATATTCCGATCAAAGTAAACCTGGAGGAAAAGTAGGTTCAATTGTGCTTAAAATGGAATTAAAATCAATTTCGTTAAAATCTGTTAACCAACTATATTTCAAGAGCTCTTCAGGCTGAAACAATTGTTTTTCATGTATAACTATTATACCTTGATCAATAATAGAGGAGGGATCAAATATATCTACGTTACCTTCTTTTAATTTCTTGATGTTTTGGAGCATGCATTCTAATAAATCATCATAGAACAGAAGGGGGATATATTTAAGAATTTTTGATTCCGCTCTTTCAAGATTTTTAAATCCAGTTTTACGAGTATCTGTAATTTCAACATCTATAAATGCGGGATATAGTAGTTCTTGCTTGACTTTCTTAAACTTCTTATATACATTTCTTTCCTTCTTTTTATACAAACTAACGTATTCTTCTTTACCTCCAGTTCCTTCCAAGATTTCTTTACTCTTAATTCTCTTGAAGCATACATCTCTAATTAGTTCACAATAAGAAATTGCTGAGCTTACTAAATCATCTTCGTCAATCTTTGCTCTAATAAGAGTGTGTAAATATGCTCTTAGAAAAGCACCGAAATCTTCTTCTAAAGTAGAAAGTCTTCCATAAAGATATTTTGTTGCCTCCCACCACATCTTCGCTTTTGTGTGAGACAACGAAGCAACAAATTCTTCAGAAGAACGAATCTCGGTAAAAACAAGCAGCTTTTCTATTCCTGAACTAATAAACGGAACGGGATTCACTACCGCAATGACATCATCAAAAGTAAAAGAAATTGGTTCTTTTGGTCTTATAATTATAGACGATTCTCCTTCAAAAATCCGATCAACCCGTAAAGGTAAAGGCATTATCGAATTGTTAGCTACCCCTTCAAGCAATTTGATGTGGTTTATCATCTCGTATTGAGATATGTCTAATGGGACGACATCTATATAGAAAAAAAAAGGAGCTCCGTCTGACTTGTAAGTTTTAAACTTAGCTTTGGTATAACGACCCATGATATCTATAACAAATTAAAGAAATTAAAATTTTTAAGCATTTTAGAAATATGTCTTCTTTAAACTTTAACTATGTTCTTTAGGGGGATTCACGCACCAGATGTAATGATTCTCCTCAATTTCCATTTTATGAGGGCTATCAAATTCGCATTCTTTAGTCCGAGCATCAGAAACACATCGAGGATTGAAATGGCACCCCTGTGGAGGATTGATGGGGCTTGGTACTTCACCATCTATTACATATTTTATGTCTTGGCTGTCAGGATCTATTTTAATTCGAGATTTTAGAAGCGCTTGTGTATAAGGATGAGTTGGTCTGGAAAAAATTTGATTTTTTGTTCCTAATTCAACAATACGTCCAAGATACATTACTGCAATTTGATTTGCTATATGGTTCACGACTCCTAAATTATGAGTAATGAATAAAAAACCATAGTGATAATGCTGCTGCAAATTTTTCAACAGATTAAGAATTTGAGCTTGAACAGAAACATCAAGAGCGGATGTTGGTTCGTCTAATATAATTAACTCAGGGTTACATGCTAAGGCTCTGGCGATTACTATTCTTTGCTTCTGACCTCCAGAAAACTCGTGAGGATAGCGATCTAAGTGCTCCCGCTTCATGGAGACCTCCTCTAACAATTTGAGAACGTGTTTCCTAAGTTCTGTTTTCTTGGTTATACCTAAAATGTTTTTTAACGGCTCGGAAATAATATCAACAACCTTCATACGCGGATTTAGAGAAGCATCGGGATCCTGGAATACAATTTGTATTTTTTGTCTCAGATAATTAGAATAGCTCTCATCGATAGCAATGTCATTAAATAATATCTCACCTTCTTCTATATCTACTAATCCAAGAATAGCTTTTGCCAGCGTGGTTTTACCACACCCGCTTTCCCCTACTAAACCAACAGTTTCTCCCGTTTTTATATTTAAATTCACACCATCAACCGCTTTAACCGCTCCAATCTGTCTTTTTAGTACTCCTCCCATTAAAGGATAATAAACTTTAAGATTGTTAATTTGAAGTAACACCTTCCCCTGTTCTAGTTGAGTTAATTCTCGAATTTCTCCATATGGAATTCTTTTATAATAGATAAACTTTAGAACAAATGAACTTATCAAAGTTATTAGAGCAGCAATTACTATGTTAGGCACTACATTTATTGTTATCTCCTTAGTAAGTGGAGCAATAGTCACCTCTACTGGAATTAAATTTGCAATTATTGTGCCTACTATGGCAGCAATTAGATAGAGCAAATATTTTCTCTTAAGTAATTGCGATCGATCGTCTAAATTAATTACAAAAAATGCTACTAAAAAACTAGGGGCAAATAGTAAAAATTCTAACACTAAAAAAGTTAAAATAACAACCATAATTGCCAAATAACCTGTTATATCGATAAATAAAAAATTTAAAAATAAAGGGATTAAAACAAACACTACGAAGATGGTGTCTAAAACATTAAATATGATCTCACTTTTAAACTTACGAGGGAATTTGGAGTCTTTAAAGAACATACTTGCTATTAATGTAATAATAGGGGCAAGAAACAGTAGTATCCCTGTTATAGGTATTAATTGTCGTGCAAAATTCAGTATACTACTAAACAAAATAAGCAAAAAGTTAAAAATTGATAAGATAAGGGTACTAGTATTTATGCTAACAAAATGCTTGCTCTGCTCTTTCTTTCTAATGAACATAACCATCATAATTGGAATTACCCCTTGTAGCAAAATAATTCCAATGGGGCTAAATACTGCTAAAATCATGGACCATATAGTAAATTGATCAAATGCTCCAAGAAATGAAGGAATAGTTCCCACAGATACTCCAATAATAGTGAAAACTAACGAAATTCCGCTGATTATTAAAACTATCCAATTGATTGTGTCTTTTGACGGTTTTCTCATCTTTCTCACCAGATATGATATTTTATTTACATTCTATATTTTTAATTTTAAGAGTATTAGGAGGTGGATACCTCTTCAGTTTTATTAAATTTAGGATCATACAGATGGCAATTCACGAAGTAGTTCGGTGCGACTTCAATGCTTATTGGTAGTTCAGAGTCACAAGGTTGGAATCGCTTTGGACATCTCGGGTGAAAACGACACCCTGAGGGAGGATAGATTAAATTAGGAACCATTCCAGGAATAATCAATAATTCTTTTTCTTCCCCCTCGATTGGAACAGCGGATAAAAGTCCTTTTGTATACGGGTGATATGGATTTGTGAAGATTTGTTTTGTTGATCCATATTCAACTATCGATCCAGTGTACATTACTGCTACCCGATCACACATTTTTGAAATAACACCCAAATCGTGGGTTATAAAAAGGATCGATGTATTATACTTTTTCTTTAAATCTTTCAATAATTTTAATATTTGGTTTTGTACAGTTACATCTAAGGCAGTGGTGGGCTCATCTGCAATCAATAACTTAGGACTGCCTGCTATCCCCATTGCTATTTGAATCCGTTGTCTCATGCCTCCACTTAATTCATGTGGATATCTATCTATAATATTCTCTGGAGAAGGGATATTCAAGTCTTTAAGAAGCTGTTTACTCCATTCACGAGCTACTCCAAATGTGCTTCTGTTCTTATGTTTTGAAGCTTCAATGAGGAGTTCTTTTTTCTTATGTAGAAGATATACTTCCGAAATTTGTTTTCCTACAGTAAAAACAGGATTGAGTGAGTTGAGAGGATCCTGAAATATCATAGTTATTTTATCGCCTCGATAAGCGAGTATTTCAGTTGTCGAAACCTTTAATAAATCCTCACCCTTGAATTCAACTTTGCCGCTTAAAATTTCGCCTGGTGACTGAATTAATTGAAGAATTGATAATGCAGTGACTGATTTACCACATCCAGTCTCTCCTACTAAGCCCAATACTTCTCCTTCATTTATTTTAAACGAAACACCCTCAACAGCATGAACGACCCCCTCTTCTGTATAAAAATATGTCCTAAGGTCCTCAACATTTAAAATTACATTACTTTCTTTAATAGTCAAAGCATCGGTAGATTGGATCAGCCCTTTATCAGCTTCCATAGCTTTAGGAAGATACTTAAACCTCAAAAATCCATATAAACTTAAAAAATATATTAACGAAACGCCAATAGCTAAAACACGAATATCCTGCTCAAATAAAGTAATTTTTAATACCCTGGAGAGAATTATTTCAAAGATTAGTAACTGAAAAGACCACAAAACGAAAGCCGAGATAGCTGCAGCTAATGTTGAGCTTTTTAAGGCATTTTTTGGTGGTCGTTTGTCTATAGATATGATAGAAATAACCAATCTTGTAATAATAATATCTATAATCAACATTACAAATGTCCACTCGAATCCGAGTAAAAATGGATCGAAATTTGGATTTAGGGGATCTAATGGAATCAATTCTCCCATTGGGATACCAAACAAATCAAATATCAAAAACATTAAAAATACTGTCCATGATAAAAGTAACAGAAATAAAAATCTTCTTGTGAAACTCTTTTTATCTTCTGGCGAACTCAAAAACGATTCATTTCTGCTCAATCTAGCTAAAAACATCTTAAATAATGGAAAGAGAATTGTGACCATTAAGGCAAAATTGAAATAGACTTTTGTCAAAAACTGGAAAAATACTACAAACCAACCAATATAAGCTACAGCAAACATTATTAATAAGCTAATTCCAAAGGCTATTAATATACTTACCAAAAAACTTAACGCAGTTTTTAATCTTTGGACTTCATCAGCCTTATCTATGAAATACTTATAGGTTAGCCCGGCTAAAAAATATACGAAGATTACACACGCAATGGATTCAATTAATATTTGTCCATAATTAGCGAAATAAACATATTGAAAAAACAAGTTAAGCACGATTTCTCACCTATTCTTTTTTTGTAATCGAGGATCTAACGCATCCCTCAATCCATCCCCCAATAGCATAAATCCCAAAACTGCAATGAGGATAAACAATCCTGGCCATATCGCTGCGTGAATGGCGGAAATTCGAGCTCTAGCATAATTTATATCAGTTCCCCAATCTGGTAAGGCATCATCACCAAACCCTAGAAAGGCAATTCCTGAGAAAGCCAAAATTGCGGCACCTACGCCTCCAAAAAAACTAATCAGAACGGGAGAAATCGCGTTTGAAAATACATGCTTGAACATTATTTTAAAATTACTTGCTCCTCCTGTTTTTGCTGCTTCTATATATAGCTCTTGTTTCACCTGTAAAACAGAGGAACGCATCAAACGTGAATACCATGGAATGGCGAACATCCCAAATATTGATAGAATCATCAGTAGATTTCGTGTTGGCGATAGTTGGACAATAATAATAACCAATATCATGGCTGGAAAGACTAAAACGAAATCTATGATTCGCATTGTAATGGAATCAATTCTTCCTCCATAATAACCTGAAAAAGTTCCAACAGCAATTCCTCCAAATGAAGCAATTATAATAGTAATAAATCCAAAAACTATTGCTGTTCTACAACCCCAAATCACTCTTGCCAAGAGATCATAACCAAATTTCGTTGTCCCTAACGGATGACCTGGTGTTGGAGGAGCTAAAAATGGAGTAATTCCAGAAATACCACCGTCTGTTGCTTGATCTAATGTGAAAGGCGTTAACCAAGGAGCATATACGGCTAAAAAAGTTATAAACAAGATCAAACCTAATCCGACAACAGTTAAAGGAGTCAATAGTCGTCTGAATAATCTCCTTTTAGATTTTATCTTATCAATTTCATATTCCTTTGATGAAAACTCCGGATCACGCCAACCAGGAATTAAAAAAAATTTAATATATCTAAAAACCGCTTCTTTAGTTAATTCAAATTTTTTTTGAATAGCATCAGTCTTAATTATTATATTATCAGTTTTTTGTTCCACTCTCATTTCCTCTTCTAAGTATATACTATTCTCGGATCAATTATCGTATACAATATATCTGCGGCTAAAGTCCCAGATAGGATAATTATAGCATTAAAAACTAAAATTCCATTTACCACAACATAATCTCCCAATCTTATTGCCGAGACCATAAAATATCCCATACCTGTATAATTAAATGACATTTCAACAAAAAGCGAGCCAGTTAAGAGGGCAGCAGTATTAGCAACAATCGCGGTACTTGTGGGGATTAGGGCATTCCGCAGAGAATGTTTGTTGATAACATCTGTTTCTGAAACTCCCTTAGCTCTGGCCGTTCTTACATAGTCTTTCTGCATTACATCTAACATGCTTGCTCGAGTTTGTCTTGTAATGCCCGCTAAAGCAATAACGGTCATACAAAGAGCTGGAAGAACCATATGTATTATGGTATCTTGGAGAAGCACTTGATCATTAAATAAAAAGGCGTCAATAAGTCGAAATCCTGTACTAAAAGGCCAGGCAGAATTAGGATATCTCATAGAGATAGAATTTGGACTCGTTATATCTAAATTAAAGGTTCCGTATGTAAAATTGAATAGACTAGTACCAACAAAGTATTGGACTAGGGTTGCCAGCCAAAATACGGGAATACACACACCAAGCATCATGATACCCCTAACAATTGTGTCTTTCCAATTATTTCTATTTTTTGCTGACGTAACTCCCAATTTTACAGAAAGTATAGGAATTAATATGATTGGAAGTATTACTAACTCAATTGTTTTAGGAAAGATTTTTGTAATTAATGTAGTGACGGGCATCCCAGAAGCAACTATGTAAGAAGTGCCCCAATCGCCTCTAAAAAAATTATCAAAATATTTGCCTAGTTTTACATACCATGGGTCATAATAACCCATTCTTTCGCGTTCAGCTAATATGTATTCCCACTCTACCAGACCTTCCATTTGATTTAATCTCGCATTTTGCGACATAAAAGTTGATATGACAAAAGTTACTAATAAAATCAAAAACAACATTGGAATTATCAAAAGTAGTCTTTTGATCATATAAGTAATCATATTCTTTGTGCGAACTATAATAATCCACCTATTACATTCTAATCTTTTTTATATATAGTTATCATATTTCATTATCAAATATTAATCTTAGCACTTTTAAAGCACATTCTTTAAACGTCTCATTACTGATATCCATTTGACTTAATTGAATAGTTTCCCAAACTGGGTTTCCATAATCTAAGTTTCTATTCATATCTATGTAGGCCACCCCCATAATTAAGCTATAAGAAATCAGCGAAAGAACAGGTGCTAAATTACCTTTTATTTCACCCTTATCTATAGCTTCTTGTATAAGCTTTGTATTACCCTCCAATAATCTAAATTCTTTATAAGTTTTTTCAATTGGACCGATCTTATTGGAGGGAGGAGCTTCAATTATATTGAACATCATTTTAAACTTGTCATAATCTCTTTCAGCAAAATCTAAAAAATGCTTAAACAGCTTAAATAGTAAATCGCTAGTAGATCCTTTGTGCTCCTTTACAATCTCTAAATTCTCAACCTTAAATTGATTATAAAAATTATTGCGAATCGCAATCCAGAGCTCTCTTTTGCTCTCAATATAATTATACAAATTATTTTTAGTCATACCAAGCATATCCGCTAAATTTCGCATGCTGAAACCCTCAGGCCCTTTTTTTAAAAATAGTTCCATACCCGCTTCTAAAATCCTTTCAAACTGTTTCGCTTTTTTATCTGCACTTCGAGCTCTAGTGGCCTTATATTCGGGAGTCATAACTATATTCCTTATTAATAATTTATAGGAATCAGTATAAATATTAAAAATTCGTTTTCTGTTTACTAGTATAATTTTAAATCGCTATTTTATATAAAACTTTTGATTTCCATTTCAAAATTTTCCAAATTTATTATGAGTGCCTACTCTTTTATATGATTTGGCATCTTAAGTGGGCAAGTGTCCATTAATTTTATATAATCTTTGAAGCTCCAACTTGATTTTATGAATAGGATAAATTTTGGAGGATTTTAAAAAGTTTATATTAATTAAGAAAAAGACTTATCCAATTTGAAAAAAGGAAAAGAAATAAAAGGATAGTAAAAATTTATTACTTTTATATACTAAAAATTAAAAAACGAACAGAGTGAAATTGTATGCTGAAAAAATTTGATAAAATGCTGAGAAAAGAGAAAAAAGTGCAGGTAGATTCTGGAGAAATCCAGAATAAAAGAATTCACATTGACTGGGGTCGACAGGGCGGGATTATTCTAGGTTATGTTGCAATAATGCTAGGATTTTACGGTATCATCGCTAATACGATGATGTTTAATCAATACGGAAATTGGATTTCTTATGTCGATATGGATAGAACCATCCTTTTTTGGGCGTATACAACGTTTATTTCGCCAAACCTTGAACCGCTAATATTTGTTTTAATTTTAATAGCAATAACAAGTTTAATAATTGTATTTAGTATTATAGATTGGCATTCCTCAACCATTTTATTGATTTTAATTCCGGGTTTGATAATCTTCATTTTGGACATTTATTGGACCCTAATTTATTTACCTATTTCCATAATAACAGGTACCTTCATCTATAGTTTTACATCTCAAGGTTTAACCATAGTCTTATTATTTTTAGTCTGTTTTGCGTTAACATTTAAGGAAGATATCCCACAATATGGAATCAAAGCATCTATTTGGTTAGTACCGTTCCTTATCGCTCTCGGATTTTTCTTTTACACAATTATGTTTGGTGTTTCGATTGAACCGTTAATTTTACAATTTGGAAGTGGAGAAGGTTGGATAAACATATTAATTTTGATTTTAACTGTTCTCTCTGGATCATTAAGTAGTATGAAATTAAAGAAAGAACGTATCAAAAGAAAGGAAATTAGGGAATTTAGTGAACTTAGTAGATAAAATAATGCTAAGACACCATTTTCTTTTTTTAGCTTCTTTTATAGAAAAACACGATTTAACTTGGCTATCAAATCTTTGAGTTAGATAATTACTCTTTCAAGTTTAACTATCCTCACTTCTAATCAAAAATAGTGCTTCTAAATAATAAAATAAAAAAAAAAGGTTTAAAATTTAAGATATCTATTTGCGTTTTTTCATATAGACATATGCAATCACGACTAATGCAGCCACAGAAATTGAAACTACAACCACAATAACAACCGTCATATCCTCTGGAGCTTCAGGAGCAGAAGGAGGGCTTACTGTTTCCCGCGATCCACCAATCCATGCAGCAAAAACTCCCATTCCTGTTGGACCTGGAAATTGCTGTGATTCTGTGGTAACTTCCCATCCCGAGTTAACAGCTAGACCAAATTGGTATTGACCACAATAAAGCCATGGGGCATGGTAGTTCAGTAAGGAATCAGCCATTTCGTCATACATAGCCTGTTTACCACCTCCTGAAAATGGAATATTTGTTAACCAGCCGTCAATTGAATCATTAGTTAAGTGAGCGTAGTTGTATAAAAAGTTTGGAATCCTCCTTGATGTAGACTTATATAGTAAAGACATATAATAAATCGGATCAACTACATCGTTAATCCATATATAAGTAAACATGTCAAACATCACGGCTTTCCCTGTGGCAACCCAATCTTGCCAAACAAATTCAACAACTCTAACTGTCAAACCAAACCCAAGTGAAGCCAAAGCTTCTCTCATAAATGGTTCTTTATATGAAGTTTCGCTTCTTAACATCGAATAGGTTTGTATAGGATTCCCTCCAAGCCCTACTGCTTTCCAAGTGTCAGTATCGTTTGCTAAACCTAAGCCTCTTTCCGCGCATTTTGCTGCATAATACGGATCACTTAATAGAATCTCGCGAGCTATCGTTAGATCATAATATGGAGCAGATATAGCATCGTTACGCCATATACTTCCCATACCATATGGAGTAGTAGTAATTATTCCAACTCCTGTTGCATAAGCCTCTGTAGTATATGCTACGTAATCATATGCATAACTAAGTGCTCTCCGTACGGTCCTATTTACTCCCCCTGGTAATTCAGTTCCATTTGGTTGTCCAATTACGGTTGCAAAATTATCTGGGAATACTTCTCGGGGCGTTTGTCCGTCATATGTACCTCCTACGATAGGTGCGTCAAGCCCTTCCGTATTCAAATAAGTCATGCAATCAATACTTGGGTCAAATATGGTTGGATAGAAATTAAGTAGCGGATCCGCTAAGACTGCAGGTAGATCAGATATAGGTACTTGAAGAATATGTCCACAAGAGTCAATTTCACCAGCTAATAAAGCATTAGTGCGTGCACCCGCATCTGCAAACATTCGAATATAAAATTCTGTTGGGCTAAATAAACCATCTGCTTCAAGCGCTGTCCGATTCCAATAATTCATGTTTTTATTTGCTTTAAGCGTCTGAGTGACCGTCGGATCAGCAAACTCAAAAATGTATGGACCAGTACCTATCATGTGTCCTGGATAAGTTGCAGGATCGTCTTGAGGGAATGCAGGGTCTTGACCCCACCCAATCATAGTTATGTTAGTCCATGGATAATAAGCTTGCATCGATATTACTCGAGTATTCATCGCGACCGAATTTACTGGTTCTGCCCATGTATTGAGAGTAATATTCACAACGTAGTTACTTATAATCTCCGTTTTGTTGATTACAGGGATAAAATCGCCTAATCCGAAAAGATCATATTGATACCAGGATAAATTCCAACTTGGTGTAAACCTTGCCGCTTGAGTTGAAGGGTTAAACCAATTAAATGCCTTCCATTGCGGGTCGACATAACCAGATATATGCTGGTTTCGTTCTATGTTCCACTTAAGTACTGTTGCATTAAATTCAGATCCATCTTGGAATGTAACACCTTGTCTTAGATTATATGTAATGGCCTTTATGCCTCCAGTATTTGGACCACCAGATGACACTTCGTCCGGCCTATTATGAATTACCCAGCTTGTTGCTAGGAATGGCCTTGCAGCTCCACTGTGATCTGTCCAAATCAACATCTCCTGTGTATGACGTATCATTTGCGTTAATTCACTTGCAGTTGCAATCGCTGGATCCCAATTAGTTAGGACATTACCCCAACCGTATATAAAACTATTAGTACCTGCTTGAGAAGTCTTTGGTTCCTCTGCAATAGCTGTAGATAATAATGGAGTCATCGCTGAAATAATGAATATTGTTGTCAAAAAAATACTTTTTTTCATTTTTTTTTTCATTTTTAAATACACTTTTTTATTTTAAATATAGCAGAAGCTATTAAAGAAAATGTTAGTTAAGATCATATTTAAAACTTTTGTATTTTTTTTTGTATTAGTTCGATATAAATACTGTATTCCATTTCAAATTTTAATTTTCTATTACTGTCCTTTATGATAATATACCGAACTTGATTTTTAATGTCCAATGTTAAGAAAATCCCGTAAGAATGGGAGATAATAAAAAATTATTAAAACTTAACGTTATACTCTATATGAAAAACTCAATAAAAAAAAGGTATTAACTTGCATCTATATATAATCCGATCTTGCCAATGAGCTTCTTTTTTCGTTAATATAATCTTTTTAAGTAGCATACCTAATAAGGATCCCACTAAAACTATTAGATATGATATTAGTACATTTATATCTACTTGACCGTATGCAAACTGTAAAACAAACGATTAGTTGAGTAGACTTAAAAGAATAATTTGAGAAGATGACAGAAGAGAAAATTACAGTTGAAGAAAGCTTTTATAGAAAATATTAGAATTAATTAGCTTAAATCTATCAACCTTTTATTTGTTTTCCTTCTTTCAACTTAATTATATCATTTTCTTGAAGTAATCGTCTTTGTACTTTACCAGTTGTTGTCACAGGCAATACATCAATAAATTCAACATAGGTTGGACATTTCCACCGTGCCATGTTCTCTTCGCACCATTTTTTTAATTGTTCACTTGTTACATCCTTACCCTCTTTATACTCCGGTTTTAAGGTGACCCATGCTTTTACAGCCTCTCCCCGTCGCTCTTCTGGAAGTCCTGCAACTGCAACTTCGTTTACATAGGGATTAAGGCCCATAATCTGTTCAACTTCTTTTGGAAAGACTGAATGACCTGCTACTTTTATTAGCGATTTCTTTCTATCGCGAATCTCCAAAAATCCATCCTCATCCATAAATCCTATATCCCCTGTTAGAAGCCATCTTTTTCCATTCCACATCTTTATGTTATCTTCTTGTTCTTTCTGTTCTCCTTTATATCCAAGCATAACCTGTGGTCCTGCTACACACATCTCACCAGTGTGTTCTACTCCAAAATTATTTTTTTCAGGCGTACCATCGCATATAGGTCCCAAATCAAAATTTTCCGCATCAAAAATAACAACATCAGTTCCAGGAATTGGTAAACCAATTTTCCCTAATTTGTTAGGTCCCCAAAACGGAGTTGATGTAACTACTGGAGAAGTCTCAGTTAAACCCCAACCCGTCCGTATTGGACAAAATATTCTTTCAAATGGCACTCTTACATAATCATGCAGTGGTCCAGCGCCTTGACTTGAGTACTTTAGCTTTTTGTGTAAATCATATTGTTTTGTGAACTCCTCCTCTCCCATTTCTTCTACAAAATCGATTAATCTTTTGAAGAGCAATTCTACCCCTGTAAATATGACTTTTTGAGGTGCTTCGAGCTTTTTAATTGTCTCACATAGATGTTTTTCATCAGGTGGCTTAGGAAAGAGTAACATCACCATACCGAGGAACAACGAGCCATTCATTACAGAAGTTAAACCAAAACTGTGGAAAAAGGGAATTGAGCCGATGCTTATCATACCAGGCTCCAATTGAACCCAGTCTCTCTGTTGATATAGGTTAACAATTAAATTTGCATGGCTTAACATAGCTGCTTTTGGAAGTCCAGTTGTTCCTCCTGTCATAAGATATACTGCCGGATCATTCCAAGGGTCGATATCAACGCTCAATTCCTTGGGTTCTGTTTCTGCGACTACTTTCTTCATTCTGTAAACTTTATAATGTTCTGTTTCATCTGGAACAGTACTTTGCATGTCAGGTATACTACCTCGTAATGCAGTAAATACATTTTCATCAGCAGTTACAAAATCAAGCAAATTAGTTGAAATTACATGTTTTACACCAGTTTTAGGTAAAATAGTCTTACGTCCCTGCTTATAGAGTGCATCCATAACGACAAGAACTTTCGCATCTGTTATATTTAATGCGTGAACTAATTCTATGGGTTTATATGTAGGATTAATACCCGCCATGATTGCTCCAATATAAATAGTACCCATGTAGGCAATTACAAAATTAATAGAATTTGGCAAATCAATTGCTACTACATCTCCTTTTCGAATACCTAAATCGTAAAGAAACGTACCAAATCGTTTAGCTTTTTCAATCAGGTCTCTAAATGAAATCTTCTCAATGTAAGGTCCGAACACCGCCATACAGACATCCTTATCCCAAAAATCACTCTCAGTAGCACATTTCATAAACCCCTCAAATAATGGTTCGATGACAATACCTTCAACGTCGTAAATCTGCTTGGGAACCCCTTTAGGCCAATACCCGCCAAACCATACTTTTTTTTCGTCAACTTTAAACTCTTCTAGCTTAGACATATTATTCATAACCTATTTAATTTTTAATCAAGAAGTCTTCTTGCTTGTTATTATAATGTGGGTGACTATCCCGTAAGATATAATACCATGTTGGATATTTTTTTGGTTTTTTTTATTCAAATAAAAATAATGCAGATTAGTTATTTCAACTTGATTCTGCTTGTTCTAATTTCTTTTTTTCTTCCGCAATTTTTAAATATGTTTCCTTCGTACTCTTTGCTGGTATCGTTTTCTCTTCTTTCTCAATTAACTCGATTGCTTCCTCTGGACATGTGGGAACACAAACTCCACATCCGATACATCTATCCAAATTAATATTGGATATATCGTCAATAATCTCTACAGCATCCATTTGACAGCGCGTTTCGCAAGTACCACATCCAGTACAAAGCTCCTGATCCACTTGAGCAAAATAATTTGATCCAAAAAATTGCGCGGGGGCATCGAATTTCTTTTCATTAACCAAAAGATTACAACAACATCCGCAACAAGTACAAAGAGACGCAGGTCTTTGAGAGTTTCCCGCTTGAAGTACTAATCCCTCCCTTTCAGCTTGTTCTATAATTTCGAGTGCCTCTTCCTTGGTAATTATGCGCCCTAAACCTCTCTTAATGTATGCCATACCAGCTGAGCGAAAACTGAAACAAGACTCCCTTAAATCTGTTTTCTCGCAATGCTTTCCAATTATATCATTTTTTTTACGACAAATACATTCGTTTAATACGATTGGTTCACCACAATTTTCAAGATAGTGTCGAAAATCATCGTAGTTAGCAATATCCCTCTCAATTCCAATTTCCTTTTCAATAGGAATCGTTCTCAATTGTGGTATTTTCGTTTTATTAAGCTCATCCATATAAGCTTCTTCAAAGTATTGATCTACATCGTGAATGAACTGCTCCGTCATTTTGTTCATTTGAAATTCGTAAAATCCAAGCACAAAAGCAGTTGCTGCAAAATATTTTATCTCGTTATCTCCTTCAGACTTAACTGCTCGTATAACCAAACCATCTGCATACATCGCATCAAGCTGTTCCTCAACTTTTTTAAGCGTTAAATCCTCACTTTTTAAAAGATCATAAATATCTTGAAGAGATTTAAGATTGAAATCTAACTTGGAGCCAATCAACGCCTGTACTGTTGAAAATAACTGTTTTAAAATTCTTATCTCTACCCCTGATTCGGTAGCAGGATAACTTATTGGCAGTTTGTCGAGATTTTGTTGTAGTTCTCTATAAACACGATCTTCTTCTTCATTCATTGTAGAAAAACTATTTTTTATTATTGCTCAAAAACTAAAGAAAATCTATTTAGATATAATAAATTTTATGGAGAAGCTTTAAAAAATATTTTGATTTCAGATTTACTCTGTTTGTTTTAGTTTCATTTTTTCATAAGCAATAGCTTTGTATGTTTCATAGCTATTTTTAGGTGGCAAAATCTCTTCTTTTTTTTTAACTAAAGTTATAGCTTCCACTGAACATACTGAAGAACAATTACCACATCCTATACATCTAGTTAAATCTATGTGATATTTCTCGTCATAGCTTGTAATTGCATCCAAATTACAACGAGATTCACACACGCCGCAACTAATACAAGCGTTCGAATCCAGTTCTGCATAATAATTCGAAGCAAAATATTGCGCTGGGGCATCAAACATCTTTTGATAAACTAGGAGATCACAACAGCATCCACAGCAACAACAAATACCAAGGGGATTCAGAGCATTTCCTGGTTGGAGGACCAATCCTTCTTTTTCTATTACACCCAATAGTTCAAATGCTTCATCTTTTGATATTTTTCTTCCTAAACCCTGCCTTAAATATTCTTTTGCAAGAGAGCGAAATGTGATACAAGTTTCTCGCAAATCCGTCCTTTTACAACTATCATCAAGAAGATCGTGCTTCTTGCGACAAATACACTCATTTACCACAATTAAATCGCCTGATTTTTCAATTATACTTCTTAGATCATCGTACGTCATTATGTTCCTTTCTATTCCGACTGCCTGCTCGACTGGAATTGTTCTGAATTGGGGTATTCCAGTTTTATTGACCTCTGCAATGAAGGCTTCTTCAAAGTATTGATCAACATCCCTGACGAACTCTTCTGTTAATCGATTTAATTGAAACTCGTAAAAACCAACTACTAATGGAGCATTTGAATAGAATTTACGATCTTTTCCATTATTGGACTTTATCGAGCACCTGATTAATCCTTTCGCATACATCTCATCTAATGCCTGCTCAACTCTTCCAAATGAGAGGTAATTTTCTTCGAATACAACTTCTTCATAAACTTTTTCTAAAAGTTTTGGCATAAATGCTAATTTTGACGCAATATAAGCCTCTTCTGGTGAAAATAGATGTCTTAAAATTCTTAACTCCACACCTGATTCTGTCGCAGGATAACTTATAGGTGATCTATCCAGACTTTGCTGCAATTCTCGATAAGCATAATCCCATATTTTTATTATTGTTTCAGATAGAGTCATATGATAAACCGCATTTTATTGAAATTTATTAGTTGATTTATCATAGTTGATTTATAAATGTTTTCATACACTTGCAACGGGTAAAACTTCTGTTTTTTGACCGAATCTTCATTCACTGAATGAATGTTCATTTATTTTGGGTTGAAGGGTAAAATTCCAACGAGTTTTCAAATAAAGATTAATGATTTTCGCTTTTTATTTGATCAATAACATGTTTGTATAAATATGTATTTGATCATAAATTACTGTAGGCTTTATAAATGTTATTCGTAAAATCCTACAATAAGAAGTATTAAATTCTTAAAAATATTAAAGTATTAACAGAATCCATTAATCAAATAGATGAAAACCATTAGATGATATTAAAAATTTTACTTATCGTGAATGAAAATGATCAAAGTAATAAATGGAAATGCTCATAAAAAGTTAAGAGTTTAATCCCTCTAACTCTTACCTATTAAGCATAGTTTTTTAGTCCGTGAAATCTCTGAAAATATGTACATCCAATTAGGTTATTTTTTATTAAAAAACTCGCGTAAATGGACAGTGGAAACTTTTAAATTCCAAATCGAATTCAATAATATAATAATTAAAAACATTCTGTGAATTCAAGTTGATAAAAAAACTTACAAAAGAGGATCTGAAACCGATTGAACGCGACTCACCATTGATGGATAAGGAGAAGAAATATGGATGGTTAACAAGATTACCAATACTTAAACAGCGACATAGAAAAAAAGAACATCCTCGCGGATTTGATGTAGAAGCAGCGCAACATATTCCTGTCAACCTCCGTGTGGGCGATTACGAAAGTGAAGTAATACCGCTCAAATTAATGGATCATTTTATTGAAAAAGCCGGTACGATTGTGCTAATGCAATGTCCATGCCGTGTAGGGATAGATTGCAAAAATCACAATAAAGATCTTGGTTGTATATGGATGGGAAAAGGCGCTGCCAATCTGGACTTAAAAAACCTCCCAAGGGGGGTAGAGGGTCGATATGCAACTAAAGAGGAGGCAAAAGAACATGCTCGCGCTGCCCTTAAGGATGGTTTGGTCCCTGGTTTAGGAAAACTGAGAAGTGATTCTGTAGCTTATAATGTATTAGATTTTGAAGATGAGTTCATGAATTTCTGCTTCTGTTGTTCCTGTTGCTGTGTCATGGCCGTGGTGAAATACGGAAACTCTGATCACAAAAAATATTTTAAACGGATGAAGGGAGTAACGTTAATTACTGATCCCGAGAAATGTAATGGCTGTGGAAACTGTTTCAAAGTTTGTATATATAATGGATTGAAACTGGTAAAAGGAAAATCAGTACATACTGATGATTGCATAGGATGTGGTCGTTGTGAAGCCGTGTGCCCCAATGGTGCGATTTCCATCATTTTTGACGATAATATGAATGTTGACGAAGTAATGGACGAGATAATTCAACGGTATGAAAAGATCGTAGATATCTCGGGTTAAATCCGGAACTCGATAAAATCAAATTTTATAAAGGGATATGAAAAATGCATGAATTTTCTATGGTGAATCAAATATTTAAGACGTGTCTTGGAGTGGCAAGAACGAATAACGCCATAAGAATTACCGAAATCAACCTTGAAATAGGGGATTTTGCGTTAATTGTTGAAATTTACGCTCAACAAGCCTTTGATACTCTGAAAAAAGGTACTATTGCAGAAAATGCAAAACTGAATATTAAACGAACCCCCGGCGTGATTCATTGCAATTCTTGTCAACAAAATTCGGAAATTTGGTTCAGTAAAGAAAAGGAAAAAGCAGCAAATGAAGGAAGGTTGGAGGAATACGAAAAATATGAAAAAGAGGTTGCTGAAAAATCCATCCTTTCGGCCGATCCTAATTTAGGAACTAATATTTTTCATTGTCGAAAATGTGACAGTTCTAATACAACTCTGATTGCTGGTAAAGGAGTTACAATAAAAAGTCTTCGAACTTAACCATAAAACTATAAAAAACTCGATAATATAGACTCATCTAAGGATGTAATTGTGAGAACTACGTAAAAAAAGTGTAAGAAAAAAGAAAAAAAAATTGAGATATCGATAATTGAAGAGGTAAAGCATATGAATATAGAAGAATCGTTAAGTGAACTTCCTGAAAACAAGCTTAAAAAAATAATGTTGAAGAAAATCCTGGAACAAGAAGTTGATACCTCAGATGAAGAATACCAAAAAAGGTTTGAAGAAACTTATAAGGTGAATTTGGATATTGATGGTCTCAAAGGTTATCAAATCTTTGAACAAACGAAGTACACCTATAAATACGGGGAGCATCTCGAAGATCCCGATGTTACCATCACTTTTAGAGACATGGAATATGTTAGAGGATTACTACAAGGAGAAATAGTATTTCGTATGGGTCATTGGGGTAGAATTGAATGGGGGGGAGATAATAAAAAAAGAAATGTTTGGCACATGAATAGAAAGGATAATTTTATCTTTACTCGTACGCGTACAAATGAAAGAAACGCACAGGTATTACTCGCTAAAATACCCTTCTTTGATCCCATCGTTAGGAATTTTGGGACCAGTCGCCAAGGCAGACCCTTACGCAAGGAAGCAAGACCGATTGGCCCAGTAGAAAAGGGCGAAATAGAATCCCTTATGAAAAAAATGCTGAGTGAATCTGTGGATGTTAATGACGAACTCTACCAAAAAAATCTTAAAGATCAAATTTTGAAAGTGAATTGGGACATTGATGGAAACAAATCTTATCAAATCTTTGAAGAGACCAGCTATAATTATGAATTTGGAAAGTACATCGAAGACGCGGACCTCACACTTGTAATTAAGAATCCAGATTACGCAAAACGGTTTCTTCTAGAAGTCTCTATTAATTACGCTCCTATTTTAGATGATGACAATAATCTCATCATTTGCATTAAAACGCCTGTAGTAAGATTACAGTTTAAAAAGCCAGATGAACACCGTTGGGCTATAGTGAAATTGCCTTTCGTCCGTACTATGATGAAGAACGCGGCCTTAAAACAGGATGCAGAAAAAGAAGAAATAAAAAAAAGAAAGGGGAAACGAGAGGATTATGGATATTATATTCCAGTAAACCTGCCTATGGGTGAGGTAGAAAATGTTGTTGTTCCTTATAAAGTATTTGAACACTTTATCAATAAAGCAAGCAATATTATTCTACGAACATGCCCATGTCGAGAGAGGGGGGATTGTAAAAACCATTCTAAAAAATACGGGTGTATATATATGGGCGCGGACACTAAAAATCTGGCTCTCGCACCTGATCATGGATATGTAGCTACAAAAGACCAAGCATTGGAGCATGTAAGAAATGCGATTGCCGACGGCTTAGTTCCTTTATTAGGAAGAGGTGTCGATGAAGCAGAAGATGGACAAGGAGTGATGGATACAGGTAAATTTTTATCTTGCTGCTTCTGCTGCGAATGTTGTTGTGCTATTGTTAAACTTCGTCAATATGACATGATACCCGGCGGGAGAGGATTTATGGAGGGTACAAAGATTAAAGTCGATCTTGAGAAGTGTGTTGGATGTGAAACGTGTATAGAAACATGTCCTTTCAATTTAAGAAAAGTAGTTGATGGAAAGTCATTTGTTGATCCTAACAGATGCTTAGGTTGTGGAAGATGCATAACTGTATGTCCGAACGGAGCAATATCAGTCGATATCGAGGATCCAGACTATATTGAGAAGTTTATAGCAAAAGTCGAATCTCTCGTCGATGTTACTGAACAAACAAACTAAAACCTAAGCTTTTTAACCAAAACAATTCAAAACAATTCAAAAAAATTGTAGATTTACATAGATCAGTATCAATTTTATTTGATCATGAATAACTGATGGTGTTACTATGTTTCTAGGTGTTGCTTATTATCCGGAGCATTGGCCAGAAGAGAATTGGGCTAATGATGCTAAAAATATTAAGGAATGTGGTATGGACGGAGTTCGTATAGGAGAATTTGCTTGGAACAGATTAGAACCTAAAGAAGGGATATTTAATTTCGATTGGCTGGAAAGAGCAATTAAAATATTAGGAGAAGAAGGATTAAGGGTTATTATTGGGACTCCAACCGCAACACCCCCTTCTTGGTTAGTTCATAAACATCCAGAAATACTACCTGTTAATGCTTACGGTATACAAATGAAGAGTGGGGTTCGCAAATATTATTGTCATTCAAATAAAATTTATAGAAATTATTCTAAAATTATAGCTACAAAACTAGCACAGCATTTTGGAAAAAATGATTACGTTGTAGGATGGCAAATCGATAATGAATTTGGCGACCATGATACAGTTAGATGTTATTGCAGTATTTGTCGGAATAAGTTTATTAGCTGGTGTAAAGACAAATATAAAGATTTAGATCTATTAAATAAAGCTTGGGGCACTGTGTTTTGGAGCCAAGAATATTCTGATTGGGAACATTTGGACTTACCATACCCACGAAAAGAGATTGGATTGAATCCAAGTCACCTTTTGGATTATTATCGCTTCGCATCCGATCAAGTTGTAGAATTTTGTGAAAACCAGGTAGCTTCACTACGAGAGTATATCTCTAAAAATCAATGGATTACTACTAATATAGTTCCAACATTTTGGGAAATAGATTTTCATAAATTAGCAAATAGCTTGGATTTTATAAGTTGGGATTGCTATACAGTTATTGATGCAACCACTCCAATTCGATATCCAAAAGTAGGGCCTTCACCACCCATAGTATTTCCACCTCGTTTAGAAATGGTATCACTTGTACACGATATGATGCGTAGCTTTAGCAAAAAACCATTTTGGGTAATGGAAACTGCAGGACAAGATAGATTAGTCTCGTACCACACTTTAGCACATGGAGGGGCAGGGGTAAATTTCTTCAGATGGAAAGGGTCTCGCTTTGGAGCAGAGCAATCGCGTGGCGGATATGAATACCATGGCATTTTTAGTAATAGGTTTAATGAAGGCAAAAAAATTTCGAAAGAACTACATAACATTTCTGATTTAATCTTAAGAACAAAATTTTCACCTCAATTGGGACTCTTCTATTCATTTGATATGGGTTGGGCTTATGATATAAATTATGTTTATCCTCGTTCCGTTTGGATTGATGCATTAGGGTATTGGAGATTAATGGAGGAGTATTATACATATTTTTGGAAGAAAAATATACCTATTCAGCCAGTAGGTATTAATGATGATTTCACAAACTATAAGGTTTTACTTATACCTTGCCTTTATCTAACCACACCTGAAATTAGTAAGAAGCTAAGTAAGTATGTGGCTGAAGGTGGAATATTAATTGTAGGGCCTGCATCAGGGACAAAAGATTGGAATAATGTCTATTTCGAAGATTTACCCCCCAAAGAAGAATTGAAGAACTTATTTGGCTGTGAATTGATAGGAGCTGGTAGACTAGGATTTTTTGGAAATCAAATGAAAGTTAAACTAACAGAAGATGCCCCATTTGCTAAAGGACAAGAGTTTTTAATCAAAACAAAATCTACTAAAGAAACGGGATTCTTTCTTTCTGCTAGACCAGTTGAAATTCTAAATTCCAAGACAGCATTAGTTTTTGGTAATTACTCCACAGAAGAAGCTGCTTGTACGATAAATGAATTTGGTAAAGGAAAAGCAATTTATCTTGGATTTTCTCCTGATGAAAAATTTATGAATGAATTAATTAATTGGCTGGCAAGCCAACAAAAATTGAATCCGTTGATGGAAACTCCGAGAGGAGTGGAAGTTACGAAACGGGAAGGTGAGAAAAAAAAATTGATTTTTGTTATCAACCACAATTTTTCACCAACCACAGTTTCTCTTAATGAAAAATACAAAGATATTGTTCATACGCGTATATTGCAAGGTGAGATAATAATAGCACCACAACATACCTTAATACTTGAAAAATTATTAGAATAAATTTAATCAGTTGAAAATTTACGTTTATAACTAAAAATTAAGCCGTAAATGGTACAAAAATATGTTTTTCGAAGAAATCGCGAAGGTTCATGAAAAGCTTGGAATGTTAATACAAGAGGGATATGAGTTCAATAGAAAATTGAGTAGAGAATTTGCTTCTAGTAAAAATATAGCACTACATGATATACTAAGTGGAAACGCAAGTCAAAAAATAATTCTCGAGTTTAGCAGATATCTTTCTGATACAGTAGGGATAAGGAGATCTCAGGGCATTCCCAAAAATGTAATAATAGAAAGAATAAATGTTGGTAACAACCCCGCAGAGTGGATTAGTGTACCTGGAGCTAATAAAGATAAAGTTTACTTGAATTTGTTCGGTGGTGGGTATGTGCTAGGGAACCTTGAATCACGGCGGTGGATACCGTATCTAGTATCGCGAGCTACGAACTTTCGATGTTTAAGTATCGAATATCGTTTAGCGCCTGAACACCCATTTCCCGCAGCTTTGGAAGATTCAGTCGAGAGTTATAAATGGTTATTATCACAGGACTATGACCCTTCAAACATAATTATTGGAGGACAATCAGCAGGTGGTGGATTAACAATAGCAACAATATCAAAGTTGAAAGAATTACAACTTCCTTATCCAAAAGGAGCAATATTAATGTCGCCATGGGCGGATCTTACCATCGAAGGAAAATCTTTAGAATATAATAAGAAATACGAGCCAAATGTTGTTGAAGGCGTAACGGAAATGGCTAAACTATACGCTCAAAAAGAATCGGTTAGAAATCCTCTTATATCACCCGTATTTGCAGATTTAAAGGGATTTCCACCTATCCTTATCCAAGCAGGTGGTATTGAAGCCTTGTTAGATGATTCGTTAAAATTAGCTGAAAATGCGAAATCTACTGGAGTTGAGGTTGTACTCGATGTTTACGACAACATGACTCATGTCTTTCAGCTTTTTGGAGAAGATCTTCCTGAGAGCAAGAAAGCTCTTGAAAATGTCTCAAAATTCGTTAAAAATTTGTATTAGCCTAATAATGGGCTTTGGACATATATTACATTTTGAATATAGTTAATTGAAAGATTTTTAATCTAACCCTTTTATTTTGAGTGGTGGTCGAGGAACTAACCGTCGGTATTTTACCGCAGGATACCCCAAAGTAAAAGCTCCAAGTATCATTCCCTTAATTCCCAAGATCTTTAAAATTTCCTTATTCATAGGAACGGCTCCTTGAACCATTCCGATCCAACAAGTCCCAAGACCAAGACTTTCAGCTTCTAACATTCCGTAAGTTAATGCGATTCCTGCATCATTTGCGCGTAATCCTACCATCACAGTGCTCTTTTCTACAATCCTATAGTATAACACAATTACATGTGGTGCGTGATAGAAAAGACTCCTTCCTTCCGATTTAAAATACTCGAGCGCTTGCTCTCCTGATTGAAATCCCAGATACGTATAGCTGACTTTAACTATTTCATCATTTATTTTCTGTATTTTTTCAGGATCAGATAAAATTATGTAACGCCATGCCCTAGCGTTTCCAGCACTGGGGGCATATCTCATTGCATCAAAAACTTTTTCTATTAATTCCTTTGGAACTTTTTTATCCTTGTAGCGCCTGATTGATCGTTTAGCTCGAATAAATTTAAGTAGTTTTTCACTGTCTACTAAAGTTTCAGGCGAACCAATTCTGGTGTAAGCATCAATGTCATCTAAATTCTGAGTCATAATCGCATCCTCAGGACAAATTGCTATGCAATGACCGCATATATTACAAGGGATTGAATTATCATTAAAAAGAACTTGGCCATCCTCGTTAACAGAAAAATATCCCCGACCACATTCTTGGATACATTGCCTACAATTTGAACATTTTTCTTTATCAATACCTACAATTGACATAATACTAAAATCAAATTTGATAAAATTAAGTGTTTTTTAGGTAAATTAAGAATTATTTATAATAATACTAAATCAATTATAAATTTATTTCTCTCCTTCATTTCTTCTATTAAATATTGTATTAACTTAATATAAATACGGTTTACCATTCTTATTTTCTTAGGTATAATCGTGTCCTAAAATATAATATTAGAATTGAAGAGTTAATTTCCCACTGTCCAATAACTTTTAATTATTTCTTATATTTTTACTATCAATATTACTACGTTGCTATTTAAAAAAAGGTGATTCTGTGAAGAAAAAAGATCTCAAACCAATCGAAATAAGTACCCCAAGAGCTAATAGGATGAAGAAATTGGCCAAGTTTGGTAAACTACCGATAATAAAACAATTATATAAAAGAAAACATTATCCCGATGGTTTCGACAACCAAGCAGGTGTCGCTATTCCAGTTAATTTATCAGTGGGTACTTATGAGGATCAAATAGTACCACGTAAAGTCGCAGAATACTTCATCAATAAGGCAGGGACTATTCTTTTGATAGATTGTCCATGTCGTACAAGAAACGGGTGTGAAAATCACGACCATACATTAGGATGCACTTGGATGGGGAAAGGAGCTAGCAAAGTAGATCTAACGAAATGGCCAGGAGCACGACTCGCAACTAAAGAGGAAGCTTTGGAACGAGAGCGTTTAGCTTATGAAAATGGATTGGTTCCCCATATAGGAAAACTTAGAAGTGACGCGGCCTTATACGATGTGTTGGATTATGAGGACGAATTTATGGATATTTGCCATTGTTGCTCTTGCTGCTGCGTTTGTGCAATAGCCAAATACGCCCCAAAAGATTTTTCTCAAATGATAAAAAGAATAGAGGGTGTTGAAGTAAGGGTCGATCCTGATAAATGTGAAGGGTGTGGGGCTTGTTTTAAAGTCTGTATATATGACGGATTGAAAATGAAGAAAGGTAAAACTTCGATTAAACAAGATAATTGTTTAGGATGCGGTCGTTGTGAAAGAGCATGTCCTAATAAAGCTATTTCGATAACTATTGATGATTACAGTCGAATTGATGAGATAATTGCCAGATTCGATTCGCGCGTGAATATTTCTGGTTAGGAAAAGAGTTATAAAAACTCTAATTATATTTCAAGATTTTAAAATTAAAGAAGAAAAAAACATGAAAAATAAATTATTTTTAAAATTTATACTGGAAGAAGAAGTCGATGTATCTGATGAAATCTATCAAAAAGACTTTGAAGGATTAACATATAAAGTTAACTGGGATGTATGTGGTGCTTTAGGTTATCAAATTTATGAGCCGAACAAATATACTCAAAAAATTGGGGAAAATCTTGAAGATCCTGATGCTGCTCTCTCATTTTTAACAATGGAATTTGTAGATCAATTGATAGCAAGAGAAAATATATTAACTAGAGTAAGAAGATCGGAAGGAGGGTATCATTTGTGTAGATACGACCTGTTTATATCTACTCGAACTAAAACAAAAAATATAAACGCTCAAATGTTAATCGCAAAAATTCCGTTTTTTCAATGGATTGTCCCAAGTTTTGGTGCCAGTCGTACATCCAAACCATTACATTCAGTAGAGCATATAGAGATTAAATCATCTAAAACAGTAGAAAAAGAAGAAATTGAATCGTTAATGTTAAAAATGCTGAGCGAATCTGTTGATGTAAAGGACGAAAAATACAAAAATGACTTCAAAGATCAAGTTTTGATAGTGAATTGGGAGATAGGAGAAATCTCTGCTCACCAAATCTTTGAGGAATCATCTTATAATTACGAGTTTGGAAAACTCCACGATGACGCTAATCTCACTCTTGTAATCGATAATCTAAACTTTGCAAAGCGATTTTTTAGGAAAGATACTACGAATTTTGCTCCTGGTTTAGATTCTGACGATAATTTTGTGATTTACGTAGCGAATCCCTTAGTAAAAATCCATTTTAAGGATCCAAACACCTACGCTTTTATTCTGTCTAAATTGCCTTTTACTCGTGCCATCTATGACCGAAAACCAATAACAGAGCAAAAGGAGGTAAGAGAAAATTTTGGAGGTTACGTTCCAGTTAACCTTTCTTTAGGCGACTATGAGAACATTGTTGTACCTCATGAAGTCTTTAAACACTTTATCGACAAGGCGAGTAATATTATCCTCCGAACATGTCCCTGCAGGGAACGTGGAGAATGCCAAGATCACGCGATAGAGTTTGGTTGTATTTTTATGGGTGATGATACGCTCAACATGGCAGTTTCAGAAGAGCAAGCGTATGTTGCAACAAAAGAACAAGCACTAGAGCACACAAGAAAAGCAATTGAGAACGGTTTAATTCCAAGTATAGGAAGAAACGTTGAGGAAGCCGAAGGTGCGGGCGTAAAAGACACGGGTCATTTCTTATCGGCCTGCTTTTGTTGTCCCTGTTGCTGTGTAGGAGCAAAAGCCGTTGAGTTTGCGACATCAGCCCTTAGGGGATCGAGTATGGGTAGTTTTAGAAAAATAGAAGGATTAGAAATTAAACTTGATCCAGCTAAATGTGTTGGCTGCGGTGATTGTGTAGAAACATGCATCCTTAAAGCTAGGGAAATAGTTGATGGTAAGTCGACTATGGACCCAAATCTCTGTATAGGGTGTGGAAGATGTGTTACCGACTGTACAAATGGAGCGCTATCGATCGTAATTGAGGATCCGAAATATATCGATAAATTCATTGCAAAGATCGAATCAATTGTTGATGTCGAAAAACAAGATGCGAAAGTTGGTACCTAGCAATTTACTTTGCATATAATTCCTTTTTCTTTTAAATTTTTGAGGGAATTTTCCTAAGAATATCACATAAAAAGAAATGAAAAATCAATTGAAATTAAGATTTCAATCCTTCATAAATCAATTTTCTAACGGTCATCGGATAAAATTCTGTGGTACTAAAGTTGGGAAATAATTGACTCAAGAAAATGGACACCATGTTATTTTTGGGATCAACAGTATAATCAGTAGTGAAAGCTCCTCCCCAACCGTGAGAACCGATTGGGATAAGCCCATTTTCTACTTGAGTTTTTACTCCTAAACCAAATCCAGATCCATTTGCAATTTCAAGCGCTAACTTTACTAATGGTTTTGGTAATGAACTAAAGTCATCTTCATTAAGATATGTTATACCTCTTGATATTACATGATCTCGTGTCATCAAAAGAATTGTTTCTTCTTTTAATAGCCTAGTCTCTCCGAATCTTCCATTATTCAATAACATCACAGCGAATTTAAGAAAATCTGATAAAGTTGACACTAATCCACCTCCACCTGAAAAAATTCTTGGTTTTTCCATTCCATGAGATTGTAGATTTTCAGGTGCTAGAATTAATCGTCCTTTACTGTCTTTAACATATAATCGTGCCAATCTATCCCTTTTTTCCAAAGGTACGAAAAATCCTGTGTCTTTCATTTCTAACTTGTTAAATATCCTTTCTCGAAGAAATTTATCTAATGGCATCCCTGAAAGAATTTCTATTAAGTAACCTAATATATCTATAGATAAACCGTATTTCCATTTAGTCCCAGGTTGACGTAACAATGGAACATCGAATAACGCATTAACTGCCTCAGCAAGGGATTTCTTATCTTGAAACAATCCAGTAAATTTTTTATCAACGGGATGATTAAGATCTCCCAAATAACTAATTCCACCTGTATGCGTAAATAAATCAAGTATTGTTAGTTCTCTATTGAGTTCTTCTGTTATTAATTTACCCTCTTCTTCTTTAGTAAACACTCTCAAATCTTTTGCTTTGGGAAAAAATTTAGAAAGTGGATCGTCCAATGAAAATTTACCTTTTTCAAATAACATCAATGCAGCAACACTAACAATAGGTTTGGTCATAGAAGCGATTCTGAAAATATTGTCAAATTCAATTGGAACATTGTTTTCAATATTGACCATCCCAGATTTTTCACAGAAAATGATCTCATCATTTTGATACACTAACGTAATGGCACAGGGCAACCCCCCTTGTTCTATATATTCAACCATTTTGGAATGTAAGATATTAAATCTATCATTCTTGACTTCCTTAACCTCAAAATTTATGTGATTCATATAATTCACCTTTTAATAACACATATAATATTTGCTTCAATAAAAAACCAGTGTCCACTAAAACACCTTATCATGACATTTCCAATTAAGGTTCATAGTTACAAATGAAAGCTGGTAGTAATCATTTGATTATATTGAAGTGCGGTTTAGTTTAAATTCGATAACACCTTATACTAAAATATTGTATAATATTAATTAGGAAATTAATATGACAGAGAATAAAGATGAATTAGTTTCAGCTTTCACTAAGATGATGAAACAATCGGGAAGGATTGCACGGAGAAGCCCCATTTTTAAGAAGGACATAAAGGATTTTGGTGAAAGCATTAAACTTCAATGGAAGATCGGTAAGCTTTATGGATATCAAATCTTTGAAGAAGATAACTATTCTTTTAAAATAGGAGAACAAATAGAGGATCCAGATCTCTTTATAAGAATACACAATCCAGAGTTAGCGATACGCTTCTTAAATGGCGAAAATATGGGATTTAGTTACGCTCCACGAAGAGATTATAAAGGAAAATTTAAATTAATGTATGTAGAGGGTTTCAAAGTAGTCGATTCAGAAAAAGGTCCGAGAAAACAGCGAATATCTCATCGATACCTAACTGCTAAAGCCCTTAATGATAAGTTTAAGCACCCTTTTAACCTGATGAAATTACCACCATTTCAAAGAGGAATGAAGTTAATTTCGAAAAAAGAGGAATACGGAGTTTATGTTCCAATCAATAAAAATCTTGGAACATATGAGAATAAGGTTATCCCTTATAAAGTATTTGAGCATTTCATTGAGAAAGCAAGCAATATTGTTGTTCAGAAATATTGTGGATGTAGACATTTTAACGCTTGCCAAGATCATGACGAGGAAATAGGCTGCATGTACATGGGCGATGATACTTATGAAATAAAGATTACAGAAGATAAAGGTCGAGTAGTGACAAAGGAGGAGGCATTAGATTATGTGAGACGAGCAATTGATGACGGCTTAATTCCCCTTCTTGGAAGATCAATGGGAGAGGCTGGATCATTGGGGGTTGAAGATACAGGCCATTTCTTATCTTGTTGCTTCTGTTGTCCTTGTTGTTGCATTAACGGAAAAGTCATGACTTACGGTCCTAATGCCAACTTTACGATGTTTTCCAGAATAGAAGGTGTATCACTTAAAGTTGACGAAAATCTCTGTATTGGGTGTGGCAAGTGCGTTGAAGTATGCGTATTCCGCGGAAGGGAATTAGTGGACGGTAAAGCAAAAATCGACCAGGATCGTTGTTTGGGATGTGGAAGATGCGCAGAAATCTGTCCTACTGGAGCAACGACCATCGATATTGACGATATAAATCGGGTTGATGCATTAATTAGTAAAATCGAACAATATGTTGATGTTCGAGACCAATCAGCTCTAGTTGATTGATTAGTATTCTTTATAACTAATTTTTTACTTTTTCATTTAAAAATAAATATGCAAATTTTGAAACATACTCCTTCTAATAATATAATAAAATATGTCGATCCAAATAAAATAATTACTCACAAATTTAAACTAGACGATATCAACGAAGCTATGGCTACAATGTAAACAATAGTTTATGCAAATGGTCTAACTTTTCTGAACCCCCTCTTTCGATCAATCAATCTTCTTTGTCTAAAAATTTGAATTCTTTATTAGATAAGGAATTTGTAAGAAAGGAAGAAAAAGAGTATAAGATAACTCGATTAGGTAAAACAGAATACTCAAATATGCTAAGATTGTATGATTTAGATAGACAATCAGTCCTAGAGGAAGAGAGTAAACGAATTAAGGAAATTAAGAAGAGTACCGCCAGTTTCTTGGAAGAAAATGACATTAAGGATGTTGATATTAAATTTCGGTTTTTAAACAACAAATTAAAGCTACCATACGAAAAGGTCCAATCCACTTTAGATAATGAGCAAGATTACGACAAAGTTTTACTATTTCTATCTATCAATCATCCAGACCGATTTCCTAACTACATATCTCCAGAAGAATTTTCTAAGAAGTATGACATTAAACTGATTAAACTTAACTTCGTGATTCTTCGAATTGTCGAAGATAATATTTTTCCAATAAAATTCTTTACATTAGAATTAGGAGATAGTAAGAAGTATTATCTTCAAGTAAACGAAAAATTGGAACGGATGCTAAATGTTATCGTGGAAGATCAGGTTACAAAATTCACTTATTTGAATAATTTGGATGAAGATAGATCTGTAGGGACTCCTCCATTGACCATGAGTAATATTGTTACTCCAATATTAGAAGAGATAATAGATAATTTATTCGATTCAGGCTTAAAATCGGCTTTAATCACATTCTTACCAAATTATATCAATTACCTCGCTTACAAAATTGAGAAAGAAAGGAAGTTGCTCGATACATTTGACAAGTTAGAAGGACTAATTTGGAATGAAATCATGGTTTTCAATTTTACTGAAGTAAAAGATCAGTTTTATATTGATCCAGCTAAGAGTTTTGAAGAAAACTTAGAGAAGATCAATAAAGCTATTGAACAGAATCCTAAACAGCTAGATCTGTATTATATGAAAAGCAAGATATTAATGTATTTTGATAAATACAATGAAGCTTTAATCCTCTTAGATGGAATGTTAAAAGATTTTCCTGGAAATGAAAAAGATCTCAATATGAAAAAAGCGTCTATTCTTAAAAAAATGAGAGATCTTAATGGTGGATTAGAAATCATAGACGAATTAACTAACAAATACCCAGAAGACAACGATCTTCTTAATTATAAAGCGATTTGGTATCAGTACTTAAACAAGAAGGAAGAAGCTTTAAAAATAATAAGAGGACTCATAGAGCGAGAACCAGATAATGGAATTTATCACGATTCTTATGGTGAGATTCTTATGGCTTTTAACGACCATAAAATAGCTATCGGTAAATTTCAAAGAGCCTTAGAATTGGATCCAAATAGTTGGTATATTTATCAAACTTACATTAAACTTGGAATTTGTTATAGAGAGCTGGAAAACTACGATTTAGCTCTTGAGTATCTTAGAAAAGGTGAAGAGCTTATCGATCAATCTCCAAGCGAGAATGATACGAAGCAGATGTGGCATTCTTATGCTAGTCCATTCATCGAAGAGATTAAGGCGCTTATTGAGGATTTTTAATAGTAGAGCCTAAATTGGATTTAGACTCGAATAGGGTTTTATTGGTTTAACTCCATTTTTTTTTCCGTTATTTTCGCAATTAAATCAGCACCATCTTCGGGAGGTACGATTTTCTCTTCTTTATCTCGAAGGAAGATTGCTTCGGAAGGACATTTTGAAACGCATACGCCACATCCAACACACCGCTCTCGATTGATATGGGACACTTCGTTAACGATAATAGCATCCATAGGGCAGACATCTTCGCATGTACGACACCCGGTGCATTCCTCCTCATCTACTTCAGAATAATAATTTGTCGCGAATAATTCAGCAGGTTTTTCAAGCAATTTAGCGTTAGACAAAATGCCACAACAACAACCACAGCAAAGACAAAACCCTCCAGCGCTTTTGGTATTTCCTGGCTGAATCACTAATCCCTTATCTTCGGCTTTTTGTAAAATCTCTATTGCTTCCGCTTTAGTTATTTCTCGAGCGTCCCCACGATCGATTAACAATTGACTATTCACCATACATCTTTCAATCATATCATGTTCGCATTTTTTGTCTATGAGTTCCCTCGCTTGAACGCACACGCACGGTGCAACCGCGTAGGTACCCTCTACATTCTTGAGAATTTCCCGAGCGTTATCATAACTCATTACGTTATTCTCATGAGTTATAGCGGCATTAATAGGAACCGTTCTCATTTGAGGAAATCCCGTTTTCGCCCCTAAAAACTCCTTGATAAAAGGTATATTGTATTCGTCAAAAGCCTCCGCCATTTCTTTGGTAAGCCTATTGATTTGAGCTTCAAAGAAACCTATAGCGTACGGTAAGTTCCCGTAATTTTTTTTGCCTGTTTGGGGATTGATATCCACGTAAATAATTCTCTTTTCAACCATAGAATCTAATTTCTGTTCCATTTGTTCCAGCGTCATACCAAGACTTTTTGCTCTTGAGTGAATTTCCCTAAGGGATATCGGATTGTATTCTAAATAGGTGGCATTGAGAGCATCATCTGGTGTAAAGTATGCTTTTAAAACCTTAATATCTGTACCAGATTCGCTAGAAGGGAATCCAATAGGCATTTTATTTAGATGTATTTGCAAATCACGGTAAATTTGATCATCTTGAGTCAAAATTTCTCACTTTTTTTTCTAATTACTACTTGAATGATTAAAAATTAAGAACATCAGATCAATAAAGAAATTAACTATTTTAAGAAAAAAAATTAAAAAAAAAGTATTTCTATGTTTTTTCACCCTACGCGTGGCAAAAAACTATGGAAAACATTTTTCAAAAAATAATATATTGTATTTTTAATTTAATATTTTACTAATTCAAAAGGTAATGAAAACTATGATAAAATTATTTAATCCAAAAAATCCTGATTTCTCGGAACTTGATGAACAGTCAAAGGAAATTATGTTAAAAACCATAAATTTCTTCGAAAATAAAGGTTTGGAGAAAATTCTTGAAGATGACCATTCATGCGTATGGTACGAAGATTTTATTGAGTTCCAAAAGAAAGAAAAGATCTTTTCGTCTCTTTTAACTCCATCTGAATATGCGTTGGAAGGTAATCCAGATGCTCGCTGGGATACTAATCGTAATTGCTATTTCAATGAAATTACTAGTTTCTATGGTCCTCCATATTGGTATACTTGGCAAGTGAGTATTCTGGGACTTGGACCTCTTTGGATGAGTAAAAACGAGATAATAAAAAAACGGACTGCTCAAGCTTTGCTTGATGGTGGAATCTTTGCATTTGGACTTTCCGAAAAAGAACACGGTGCCGATTTATACTCTTCTGAAATGAGGTTAATTCCTCAAGAAGATGGAACTTATAAAGCCAATGGAGAAAAATATTATATCGGAAATGGTCAAACTGCAGCATTTACGTCAACTTTCGGAAAAATTGCTGATAAGGAGGGAAATATTCTTCAATATCCAGAATCGCGGAAGGATAAAAGTAGTTATGTTTTTTTTGCTGCAAATTTTGAAATTGAGGGATATGAAACAATTAAAAATATTATACAAAATCAAAATTATGTTGCTGAATACGCCCTTAAAGATTATCCAGTAACCGAGAATGAGGTATTAGCAAAAGGCCAAGAAGCCTGGGATATGGCGTTAAACGCAGTTAATGTAGGGAAATACCAGCTTGGATGGTCAAGTATTGGAATATGTGAGCATGCGTTCTATGAAGCTATTAATCACGCATCAAATAGAATACTATATAATCATGCGGTAACTGAGTTTTCACACATTAAACAATTCTTTGTAGACGCGTACTGCAGGCTAATAGCAATGAAGCTTGTCTCCTTAAGAACGAAGGATTATATTCGAACAGCATCACTAAATGACAGGCGTTATCTATTATATAATCCTATTATAAAAATGAAGGTAACTACTGAAGGTGTTGTGGTTGTCAATATGTTACATGATATAATTGCTGCAAAAGGGTATGAAAAAGACACTTATTTTCAGGGAGCATTGTTTTATATTGGTGCTAATCCCAAATTAGAAGGAACTGCTCATGTAAATATGGCACTTATAATAAAATTCCTACCTAACTATTTTGGTATAGGTGTTTCTCATGAGGAATATCCAGATGTACCGAAGATAATTGATGATAGGAATGATTCATTTCTGTTTAATCAAGGATCTGCTCAGGATTTAGGAAAAATAACTTTCCATGATTACCACATTGCGTACAATAAATACAATCTCCCCAATGTTAACATTTTGAAAGAACAAATTGAAATCTTTAAAGAAATGTGCATAAATGTGCCTGCTACACCAGAGCAAGGAAGGGATATCGATTTTGTATTGATTACTGGTGAGTTATTTACTCTCGCAGTCTATGGACAGCTAACACTTGAAAATGCTAAGATATATGGAGAGGATGATGATCTAATCGAACAAATTTTTGATTGTTTGATTCGCGATTTCTCGTTGTTCGCCACAAAATTATATTCGAAACCTATGACTAATGAAAAACAGATGGGATACTGCCTAAAAATGATTAAAAAACCTGTTCAAGACATAAAACGGTTTGAACGTGTTCTTAATAAGGTTTATTCCCATAAAGGCGTATATCAATAATTTTTTTTATTTATATCTCTTTTTTGATCCTTTTTTCAACCTCTTTTAAATCAAGAGATTGACATATTTCGGATTTTTAGAGAAATAAACAACTGTCTTTAGGATTTATAAATTCTTCTCTTGAATTTATGTTAAAAAATATCATGACACATCAACTTTCGCTTTAACAAAGAACTTTTGTTCATTGAGGTGCCACATCAACAACAGACTCGAGTTTTGCAATTAATTCATTAACGCGACTGTCGTCATCAATTGTAATCGAGATTGCATCGTTAGGGCAGGAACTTACGCATCTTCCACAGCCTAGACATCGTTTTTGATTTACTCTTGCTATTCCATCCACCATTTCCATGCCTCTAAATTTACAGGCTTCAAGACACTCTCCACAACCAACACAAAGGTCTTCCTCAACTTCAGTAGTAACACCTTTCATCCTTTTAAAAATCGCGTTATCGACAACCCCAACAGAGCCATGTGTTAGAATTTTGGCATCCACACAACAACAAGGATCACAGAAACACATAGACATAAAATTACCCTTGTCTTCAACGCCAAATCCCATTGGTTCCCCACTAGCTCTTCCGAGCAATGGAATTAATCCATCGTCAACTGCCCTTTTCACGATTCCTAATGCTTCTTCACTTGTGACTACGCGTCCCTTTTTTTCAGTGATCATTATGTCTAACGTACCATCACCGAGGTGCATACACCCTATATCGTGAGTGTGTTCCTGACAATCTCCGTGCACTCTGCAGGCGCATTGATTTAGCGCAACAATATGACTCGCCTTATCAAAAAAATGCTTAAAAACCTTAACCGGAAGAATTTCGCTTTCAAACGTTCCAAGGGACTGATTTATAGGTAAAAAGGAACCATATTGTTTACCTTTTTCCTGAAGTACCTCTCTTTCTTCCGAGTACATAATACTTCGAAACATTGGCAATTTTGTTATTATAAATGGATGATATCCTTTCCCTTTTTTGAATCGAGCGGACATGACAACTTTTCGTATCGCTACTCTTCTTTCCCCTTTTCCGTAGTCAGCAATTTTCCAACCTGTAGTATATCTGTATCTATACATGCGATTGTACTGTTTAATGTATTTGCGATAATCTTCTTCATTTGCTCCATAAGTGTATTGTTTAATCGTACGAAATGAAGTGAAATTTTCACCTTTTAGAAATTTGATCGCTTCCATGGGATCTCTCCAAGTAAAAGTGATATCAGGGTCATCTAATCTTTCTCCAAATTTATATGAGTAATTATCAATCTCCAAAATCTGATAACCTAAGACACCGCACAATCTCCATTGAACTTCTAATTTTCCAAGTTCTTTTATATCTTCTCGATAAATTTCGTCATTTTTACTAATATCTTCGAAATCTCTCATCATTTTCTTGAATAAGAATTCGATTTCCTCTTTTTTATCCACCATAATGACACCATAAAATTTCCTATATATATAGAATATTTATAATTAGTTTATGACACATCAACTTTAGCTTCTATCCTACGGATGAATTCGTCCAGTCGTTTTGGATCATCAAGAGTTATTGTTATTGCATTATTAGGGCACACTCGTTCGCATCGACCACATCCAAGACATTTTTCTTGATTAACTCTAGCCGTACCATCGATCATTTCCATCCCTTCAAACACGCAAACTTCCATACATTCCTCGCATCCAACACATAAGTCTTCATCAACTTTCACACTAACGCCCTCAATTCTTTGCATCATGTTTTGAAGTTCTATCGTTCCATACATCCTTTTAGCAGCAATACAACAACAAGGGCAACAGAAACATACAGTCATAAAATGTCCTCTGTCTGAAACTCCCATGGCTTCAGCATCCCATTTTAGTCTGCCAATCACAGTAATTAATCCATTGTCATAAGCTTCTCTTACTCGATCCATAGCCTCTTCCTTAGTCCCGAAATGAGAACGCTCTGGTATTATTTTAGGAAAAATTTCTTTCACATCTACGGTATCTGAACCTATGTACAAGCAACCAATTGTATGGTCGTGTTCTTGGCACTGATTATGAACTCTACAACCGCAACTTTGACACAAAAGGAAATATTCCGCTTTATTGATAAAATACTCGAGTACTTTCAAAGGCAAAACTTTATCCTCTACTGTTCCTAATGAATCATTAATTGGGATATAAGAACCATCAGCGGTCTTAGGATCATACCATTTTTCAATTATATTTCTAAAAATCGGGAGCCGAGTTATAGTATAGGGGTGATAAAATACACCTTTGGTATATCGCATAGTTAAAATCAATTTAAATTTCTTTGCTTTTAGAATCTCCTCGCCCACCTTAACTTTCTCCCACTTTTCTATATAATAGATTTTAGCCTTCCTCTTATATAAGCGGTATTCGAAACTTTCTATTTCATCATTCAGTAGTTTTAAAGCAGTGTCAGCATCGTCAATTTCCAGCGTTATATCTGGATCATCAAGCTCTCCACCGAGTTTAAAAGAGTAATCTCCATTAATAAATTTCTGATATCCCTTGATACCACAAATATTCCATTGGATATCTATTGTAAAACCTTTTAAATCTTCTTGAAGGATTGTGTCTTTTCCAAGAGAATCTTCGATGTCTTGGAGCATTTTCTTGAACTTAGGTTCAAGCTCTTCTTTTAATTCTGTCTTCATTATCATACTTTTGATTTTTGATTGGACTTCTTTAAAATTCTTAAGATTTTTTGTTTTTTAAGAAACATCAACATAAGATTCAAGAGTATTGATAAATTCATCGACTCGGCTAATGTCGTCAAAAATAATTGAGATAGCTCCATTGGGACACGTACTTTCGCATCTACCACACCCTAAGCAGCGCTTTTGATTAACTTCTGCTTTCCCATCTATCATCTCCATTCCTTTAAAGGCACAGACTTCCAAGCATTCTCCGCATCCTACACAGATATCTTTGTCGACTTCGACAGTTAATCCTTCCATTCGATCAAACAATTTAAGAGCTGAAGTACCATTCCTTAAAAATATCCCGTTTATACAGCAACAAGAGCAGCAGAAACACATTGATATAAGTTTGCCTGTATTTGGGGAGTTTTCCCCCGCCATTCCGGCTTTCCCAAGTAAGGGGATTAAACCGTTTTCGTACGCAAGTCTTACTCGTTCTATAGCTTCTTCCTTTGTTGCTATTCTTCCTGGTACGTCTTCTGGCATACCCGGTTCTAAATCCTGAAGATCGCGGTTTAGCATGTCACGTCCAATGTGCATACATCCTATAGATACATCGTGATCTTTGCACTCTCTCATGTGTCGACAACCGCAAGTATCCTCCATAACAATGACAGCGGCTCTATTTAAAAAATGTTCAAAAACTTTCATAGGTATGAGAGTGTTTTCATATTCCCCTAAAGATTTATTGATAGGAATATAGGCTCCAATACCTCTATTTTTTCTCGAACGGATAGCATTAGGGTTTCTATAATTTCGAAACATTGGCAATTTTGTTAGAGTAGAAGGATGGTAACCTTTTTCTTTGTCAAATTTAGCAGTTATAAAAATTTTCTCTATTGGTCTCTTTTTTTCGCCATTCTCTGTTTTGATTGTTTGCCAACCTACTCTACGTGTTATTTTAAATCTGCCATTATAAACTTTACGGGAAACATAACGCACACCTATTATTTCTCCTTTTAAGAATTTAATTGCAGATTCTTCATTTCTAATTATTAGTAATAAATCTGGGTTAGGAAGAATTCCTCCAAAATTATGTTCATATCTATCATTTTCGAATATTTGATAAGCATCATACCCGCATATATTCCACTGAACTCTGAAAGAAGTATCTTTCATATCTTCTTTATATGATTCGTCAGTTTTAGTGAATTCCTCTATATCTATCAACATATCTTTAATTAATTTTTCAATTTCACTATTTCTTTTCATTTTTCTTTCCTCCTATCGTAATTTTATATTTTAAATAGAAAATTTTAGTAGTTAATTTTATGAGATATCAACAAATTTCTCAATCCTTTGGATAAATTCGTCTAGCATCTTTTTAAAAAGCGTCTCAAGCTCGAATTTACCTTCTATCATTTAAATCTCTATTTATAATTTATTTTAAGATAGCATTATTCAACACAATATTTATATTTGTCCATTGTCCACTAAAAATGTTATTTCTTTTATAAAAAAAGCTGTTGACAAAGGTAAATGCAAATTTTAGAATGATAAATAAACTTTATATTAAAAATCGGGTTATTAATATATTATAAAGTAAAAAGTGAAAAAACTTTAATTAATCACACGATATATTTAAAATATGGTTGAAAATTCTTTGGTTAATGAGTTAAAAGAATTGATAAGTAATGGGGCTGCTACTGCGAATGCTGATGACGTGTTAAAATCGTTTGAGTTAATTAATCAAATCTCAGAAGAAGTGGATTATTTAAAATCAGATGTGGAAGAGAGTAATTTCTCGTGCCAAATGGTATTTTCAGATATAGGAAAAGAGTATTGGATCAAGTTTAATAATGGTAAAATTGAATACGATAGAGGAAAACTTGATCATCCTTCAATTACACTTACAGCTTCTAAAGATATAGGACTTGGGTTGTTATTTGGAGAGAAAGATGCTAATATAATGACTCCCCTAGGAAAACTTAAAGTGGAGGGAGAATTTTCTAGTTTAAGGTTGTTTCAAGAGCTCTATGAAGATGTTATTGACGAATTTAAAAAAAATATTAGTTTTTTAAAAAAAAATAAAAAATATTAGTTATATTAAATCTTAAATATCGAAGGAATTAAATATTGAACGAATTAGAATTGGAAATTTCCTTTCAAGAAATGCTAGAAGGCGTGAATGAACTCTCAAAAAAGAACGAGTATACTCGTCGCGATTTGGAAGATTTCAAACTAAGTATTCAGTGGAATTTAGGCTCACTTAAAGGTTATCAAATCTTTAACAAGGGGGAATACACCTATAAGTTTAACGGAGAACTCCCCGATCCAAATCTCTTAATCACGTTCACGGATCTTAAGATCGCGAAAAAGTTATTTAAGGGTGAATTACGTGATTTTAGGCGGAAGGGAGAGGATTTAGTCCATAAGCTTCGATTTGTAGAGGATGAAAGAGATATGAATGTGATAGAACCTGAAGTTTCGTTCGAGGACTTTGAATACAATATGCAATTAGAATTTTCAAAGAAGCGATATCTATTACCTCTTATGATGTTAGCTAGAATACCCGTATTTAATATATTATATCTAAACCATTGGGACGCTGAGAATGTAACAGGAGGACCAATACCAATAAATCAATCGCTTGGAACGTATGAGAATCAAATCATTCCCATGGTTGTTTTGGAACATTTTCTCAAAAAAGCCAAATTTATATACTTAGTAGATTGCGGTTGTCGTATTGGCCGAAAATGTGAGAACCACGATTATAGATTAGGTTGTATGTATTTGGGCCAACCCGCCTCCAATATTGACCTTACAGCGCCCTGGAGAATACAGAAGCATGGTCATTACGCTACTTTTGAAGATGCCATGGACCAAGCTCGTAGAGCTATTGAAAATGGATTAGTTCCGACATTAGGGCGTCTTAGGGGAGATGTTATAGCTTTAGGAATCTTACCGGATGACGGTCATTTGATGAGCATTTGTTTCTGTTGCTCATGCTGTTGTGCATTTAATAGTATGAAATTCGCTACAACTGAATTGAGACATCTCTTTACAAGAATGGAAGGCGTAAAAGTAGAATTAGACCCGGACCTGTGTGATGGCTGTGGAATTTGTGCTGCTAATTGTATGTATGGTGCGATGAAAATTATCAATGAAAAAGCACAAATTAATCAAGAATTCTGTTTGGGTTGTGGACGTTGCGAAACTCGCTGTCCTAATAGTGCCATATCAATATCCTTGGAGGATGTTACTAAAATTAATGAACTAATTTCACGGCTTGAATCCTATATTGATGTCACTTGAATTTTCTTGCACTAATTTTTTAAAAATTACTCACAATAAATTTTAGCATCAGTTATGAATTATAAAACACTTAAATTTGAACCTAAAAAATGTATAGGTTGCCGTCTTTGCGAACAGATGTGTGTGATGACGCATTTTAAAGTAACAAATCCTAAAAAATCGCGCATTCGTATTATCCGAGACGATGAAAACCAGCTTGATTCAGCTATATATTGCCATTCCTGTGTTGACGCTAAATGTATTGAAGCGTGTGAGTTTGACGCTTTATCCCGAGATTCTGAGACGAACGCAATTTTAGTAAGTGAAGAAGATTGTGTTGGGTGTAAAAAATGTATCGAAGAATGCCCATATGACCACCCCGTTATGCACCCCTCAGAAGAATATATTCTAATTTGTGATTTGTGTGAGGGAAGTCCTGCGTGCGTTGAAATCTGTCCTGAGAATGCAATAACAATAGGGGAGGGGAATTAAGATGTCGAACAATAACGGAACGAAAGGAAAGTTATTACGAATCAACCTTACAACTGGAGAATCGAAAGAGGATGCGATCGATCCTAAGCTCTGGGAATCTTTTATAGGTGGTCGGGGATTAGGTGCGTATTACCTAACAAAAGAAGTTCCGCCCGATGTTGAACCTTTAGGTGCTGAAAATAAACTGATTTTCATGAACGGTCCCTTAGCAGGCACATTAATCCCCGGTAACAATAAAATTTGCGTAACATTTAAGTCTCCTTTGACGAATACTTATTCTTATTCTCTGTGCGGAGGTCATTGGGGTCCGGAGTTAAAATTTGCTGGGTTCGATGGTTTAATAATAGAGGGAAAAGCTAAGAGTCCCGTTTATATCACGATCAACAACAGCAAGGTTGAGATCAGATCCGCCGAAACGATGTGGGGTAACTTGATCCCTGAAAGTGAAAAATTGATCCGAGAAGAGGTAGGAGGTGATAAAACCGTTCAAATTGCGCTGATTGGTCCCGCAGGCGAGAAATTGGTAAATTACGCGTGTATTACTGCGGGATTGTATAGGGAATTTGGGAGGGGTGGAGCAGGAGCAGTAATGGGATCAAAGAACCTTAAAGGGATCGCCATAACGGGCTCTGCTGACGTAAACGTAGCTAATCCCGAAGAAGTGTTCCAACTTGGGAAAGAATTAATACGGGATTTAAGAGAGTCGCGTGGTGGCAAAGTCAGAAGGGAATTTGGTACCATGGAGCTTGTTGAAAGGGTAAACAACGCGGGCTTCTGGATTACAAGGAACTTTACTGAAGGCTATTTTGAAGAAGGTTACAAACTTGAAGGCAAGAGGATGCGAGAGGAAATTATAATAGGCGATAGTTCTTGTTTTGGTTGTCCGATAGGATGTGGGAAACGCACTTACATAACTACTAAGAATAACGAAAAGTTTCTTATGGAAGGGCCCGAATTTGAAACCGTTGGGATGTTAGGCTCGAATTGTGGTATTAGCAGTTGGGAAACCCTTTTGAAAGCGTCTAAAATTTGCGATACCTATGGTTTTGACACTATTAACGCTGGCGCGTGTGTTTCTATGGTAATGGAAGCGTTTGAATCTGGAAAGCTTACTTTAAAGGATACTGACGGAATCGAATTGTCATTCGGAAACGACGAAGCATTACTTAAAACTTTAGAAAAGATCGGTAGAAGAGAGGGATTAGGCGATATTTTGGCGAGAGGACTTGTTGAAGCTAGTAAAATACTAAAAATTGAAGACTTAGCTATGCATTCAAAGGGACAATCGTTTCCTGTATACGATCCGAGAGGTGCAAAGGGGATGGCTTTAACTTACGCTACATCGCCTAAAGGGGCTCACCACATGCTTGCAACTACCTTTGGTGCGGAATTATCTACCGGTACTCGGTTTAAAATAGAGGGAAAAGGAAACTTAGAAAGAGACCATCAATTTAGCATGGCTATTGTAGACTCTATAGCGTTATGTTCTACAATGCGCGCGGGAATACCACTTGACAATTTGCTTAAAGCTTATTCGATCGTTACGGGAATTGACCACGACATCACATCGTTTCTTAAAGCCGCAGAAAGAATTATTAATCTTGAGAGAATTTATAATGTTAATCTTGGGTTAGATCGTAACCAAGATACTCTACCAAAACGTTTTCTTGAAGAGACTCTGCCTAGTGGAGAGAGTAAAGGTCACATAGTAGAGTTGGATGCCTTATTGGACGATTATTATAATGTGATGGGCTGGAATTCTAAAGGTATTCCTACTGAAGAGAAACTAAAGGAATTAGAACTTACGCAATATTTTAATTAAATTAACAATTCCTTAGGAAGTTAATTCATGTCAGATTATAACAGTTTTCCATTAATTCGTTGTGTGTATCAAAATATAAAGACGCCTAGAATTGATGATTTGGACGTCGAATTGAGGGATAAATTAAACGAATTTGGATTAAAAAATTCTGTTAAACCAAATGAAACTATTGCAATTACGGCGGGTTCGCGTGGTATTAATCATCTAAATACTATACTAAAAACATTGGTTGAGTATTTAAAAGAATTAAAAGCGTCTCCTTTCATAATTCCCGCAATGGGAAGTCATGGAGGAGGTACAGCAGAAGGACAACTCCAAATTCTAACGGACTATGGTATAACTGAGGAAGTAATGGGGTGTCCTATAAAAGCAAGCATGGAAGTTGTTGAAATAGGAGAAAGCGAGTTTGAAACCCCTGTTTATTTAGATAAACACGCTTCCTTAGCTGATAAAATTATTGTTGTAAATAAGATTAAAAGTCACTCAAAATTTACAGGTGAAGTCGAGAGTGGGCTGAGCAAGATGAGTCTTTTCGGGCTTGGAAAGCACAAGGGAGCAAAATTATATCATCGACTAATTGATCGCTATGGTTGGTCGAGAGTTAGTAAATCGCTCTTGAAGGTTGTTCTAAAAAACGCTCCTATTGCCTATGGAATAGGGATAGTTCAAAATATAAACAACGAGCCCGCACAGCTTTACGTTTTGCGTCCCGAAGAATTTTTTACGAAGGAACCCGAATTATTGCGGAGTTATAAAGATCTAACAGAGCATCTTCCCTTTAAAGAGATCGATTTATTAATCGTGGATGAGATGGGAAAAAACATTTTTGGAACTGGAATGGATACTAACATTACAGGTAGAAAAGAAGGAGCGGAGATGCAGGTACGATGGTTATTTGTCAGAGATCTAACTGAAGATTCTCATGGAAATGCTCAAGGGATTGGCTTAGCAGACTTCACGACTAAAAAACTTGTTGATAAAATTGATTACAATAAGATGTATACTAACGCCCTTACAGCTCTTCGTACCGATTCACCAAAAATACCCGTTTTTCTTCAGAACGATAGAGAGGTTTTGAGTACCATTTTCGACATGGTGGGTACGGAAGAAGTTTCCACACTTCGCATAGTATGGATAAAGAATACGTTAGAGTTAAGAAAAATAATAGTTTCTGAATATTTGTTTAACCAAATTGAGGTTCGAGACAACTTAAGATTTGTTGGAAGCGCAGAATCGATGAAATTTGATGATGATGGATTTTTGGTTAATTCAAAGAAATACTGGTAATTAGAGCATATAAACATTATTCATTCTCTTTGTTAGAAGTTCGCTAGAGCTCCTTCACTTCCCCCTCCGGGGTCTCTGGAATCCCGATAGTTTAGTATGTCATCATCATCATCCCTAAAGAATCCCCCTAATATTTTTTTTAGTTCGCCTGCTGAACGTTTTAATATCAATCTAATCAATCCAATATTAACGTCTGGATCAGAAATAAGAGTAATTACGGCTTGAGATCCACAACCCGAAGTAAAAATCTTACCTCCTGAAAACTCACTTGTAATAATCTGTAAATCGCTAAGCTCTAGACTTTCTCCTTGTTCTTCAGTTGCACCAAAAACAGCTCCTGCTATTGCTCCAATACCGTCAACAGCAGCGGGGAAGTAGGAGAATCTAGAAACGCTGGCCATAGTTAATCCCGTTCTATCAACTAAAATGACTTTTTTTATTCCGCTCTCGGAATTTATTATCTTAGAAAGAATATTATCAAAACTTTTGGTATCAATCGACAATTCCTACACAACTTTTTTTAAAATAACCTTGAGAATTATCTTAGAATTTTCTATATTAAATTGTTGTTATAATTAAAAAAGTATATGTTATTAGAACAAAAATTAAATTAAAAAATTATTAATCCTCCTAATAAAGAAACCGATACGAAGCTCACGACTCCTATTGTCAGAGCTGCGAATAAGCCTACTAAGAATGGTTTGATTCCGAGTCCCTTAAAATTGCTAAAATCGGTCGATAGTCCTACTCCACCTAACGCGATAACAAAGAGAATCGTCGCAAAATCCTTGACAATTTTTATTAGGTCGTCCCAGGAATCTTGTCCTATGAAGCCAAACGCTAAATTGGTAGTTCCGATGCCAACATCGCCGATAGAGCGAAGAATAGACACAATCAAAAATCCTATTACAAAAACAGGAATAAGTTTTTTGATGTTTACTTTTGACTTAACCTTAGATTTATCTAAACTTGAATCGGTTGCTCCTTTCATTTCGTTTTTTATGTATAGAAAAGCCATTAGTGGGATGACTAAGATCATGAACACATTCCTAACAAGTTTAGTAATTGTGGCGACATCAAGTCCTAGAGGTAAGCTCCACAGATCTGCAAACACTAACGCGGCTCCAGTAACTTGCGATGTGTCGTGAATAGAAGTCCCTAACCAGAGACCTGCTTTTGTAGCGTCCCCGCCGAATATAAAATAGGCTATAATAGGGTAACCAATCGTAGCAATTAATCCAAATACCGTTATTACTGCAACAGCGTATGCGGTCTCCTCTTCTTTGGCTTCAATTACTGGGCTTGTTGCAACTATCGCAGAAACGCCACATATTGAAGTCCCTACCGCAATAAGCGTTCCGAGACGTTTAGGCTGCTTCAATTTTTTATTTAGAAATGTTGTAATAAGCAGAGCTGAAGTAATGCATATTAAAACTATAGGAATTCCTATTATTCCTAGTTCGAATACATCTATTATGCTCAATCGAATGCCTAATAAAATAATTCCGAGTCTAAGTAATTTTTTTACCGAAAATTTAAATCCAACATTCAAAAAGGCAGGCAATTTAAACACATTTCTAATGACTAACCCAAGGATTAAACATATCATTACTGCTGAAATAGGCGATTTTTCAAAGCCCATTAAATCTTTTCCTATTAGATCGCTTAACCACATGCTAAATAGCGCCAATAGAATAACGATTATCAAGCCTGGAACAATAGTATGAAGTTTGGAAAGTGATACTCCAAAGAGGCTTCTCTCGACATAACTCATTTCTTTCGCTTGACTTTTTTCGGACTTTTCATCCAATTTATCCTCTTCTTGTTTACTCATAAATTTAGCACCCAAAATAGATCAAAATATTAAAATTACCAATCGTTGGGAGTTGTTAATCCCGAACCAGTAATAAATAGGACCACTTTGTCGTTCGAATCAATAAAACCTTCGTTAGTTAATTTTTCTGCTGCAGCCACGGTTGCGGCAGCTTCAGGGCAAACCATAATTCCTTCAGTTTTAGCAAACGAATACATGGCATCTTTAATTTCGGAGTCGTCAACTGCAACAGCAGTTCCACTGGATTCTCTAACAGCGTTTAAAATAAGATAATCCCCAATCGCTCCTGGAACCCGGATTCCTGAAGCAAAAGATTGGGCGTTTTCCCAAGGAGTTGCGAATTTATCGCCTTTTTCAAAAGCTCTTACGATCGGTTGACACCCTGCTGGTTGAACGGAAACCATTTTTGGTCGTTCGCTTCCTATTAATCCTAATGTTTCCATCTCATCGAACGCTTTCCACATGCCTACTATTCCCGTTCCTCCTCCTGTTGGATATATTATCATATCTGGTAAAGTCCAGTTGAATTGTTCGGCTAACTCCATTCCCATCGTCTTTTTTCCCTCAACTCGATAAGGCTCCTTAAGCGTAGAAACTGAAAACCAATTGTTTTTAATTCCTTCTTCTTTAGCTACTCGGCCAGCGTCGCTTATTAATCCTTCAATCAGCGTTAATTCTCCACCCATACGCTTTATTTCTTTTTGAATAAGTTCAGGGGTGTCTTTAGGTACAAAAATATGAGCTTTAACTCCTGCGTGAGCCGTATAAGCAGACAACGCAGCTCCTGCGTTTCCAGCGCTTGGCATAACAAAATCTTGGACGCCTAATTCCAAAGCTTTTGAAACTGCGGCGCATAATCCACGACTTTTAAACGTACCGGTGGGATTTTGTCCTTCGTCTTTAATATACACATTACTCATATTCAATTTTTCACCAAAATTGTTGAGCTTCACGGTGGGAGTCCATCCTTCTCCAAGCGTTATCCGATATTTATTTTCTTTTACCGGCATTATTTCATGAAGACGCCAAATATTGTACACTTTCCTATTTTGAATGCTTTGTTTTGAAAGAGTTTCTTTCGCTTTCTCTAAATCGTATCTTGGGTACAATACCTTTCCGCACGATGTACACAATCCATTCTTTTCGTCTGCGTTAAATTCTTTTCCGCAATTAGTACATTCCAGTTTAACGATTAATGAGTTTTTATTCATCTTCCTATCCTTAAAGTTGTATTTTTGATATATTTTCGTAAAATCTGAGATATATAATATAAACTCTGAATCATTAAAGATTAAGAGAGTATTCTTGTAGAAGTTCATTGATTTTAATAGGACCGCCTAATTCAATAGACTTTTGAGCTGCGTATCCTACAACGATAGACCAAAAGCCTTCTTCTGCCGTAGCAACCGAACTCTTGCTCCCTTCTATTGTATCAATGAAATACTTGTGCTCGAAAAAAGTTGCTCCCCCATGCCCCGACTGCTCAATATATGTGGGATAGCAAGGCTGCGATATCCGCGAGGTTGATTTTTCCCCTACTTTTATTTCTAGATATGTTTTTTGTTTAGGTCCTGGTAAATAATCAAAACTTTCATAGGTTCGAAGATAACCTTCGTCACCACAAAGCATTAATTCCTCGTAAAATTGGGGAGAGAACATACATAATGTGAAACCAGCTCTCACACCATTTTCGTAATCAACACTTACAACGGCATTGTCAAGGATGTCAGATTTTCTTCCGTTATATTCAAAGGTCCTAAAATTAACTGCCATACTTCCGGTTGCATAGATTTTTGTGGGGCGAGACTGTGCAAATAAGTTCATTAGATCGAAGTAATGGCAACATTTTTCTACCAATGTCCCTCCGGAGTATTGGTTAAATTTATTCCACTGTTTTACTTTATCTAAGAATGGGTATCTATGCTCTAATATGTGAATCATTTTGATATCACCTAATTTTCGGTGATTAAGAGCTTCTTGTATAGCATCAACATACATTGCTTTATAACGATATTGAAGGCCGATCTGAAATACTGCGGGATAATTTTTGGCAATGGAATAAATTTCGTGGGCATCTGGAATAGTTGTTGCCATAGGCTTTTCGAGTAAAATGTGTTTTTTTGATTTTACGGCTTCTCTGATAACAGAAATGTGAGAAAAATTGGGTGTTGAAACAATTAATCCATCGACTTCAGGGTCCGTACAGGCCGATTCAAGATCGTCGTACACTTTTAATTTTGAATTAGAATCGATTTGAGATAAAGCTTCTTGAGCTGCTGAAACGCTTCGAGGATTAGGATCGTAAATCCCATGTATAGTTGCCCTTCCTTCCAAATAAGTTACTCTCAGATGTTCTATTCCCATCATACCTGTGCCTATTATGTTGAATTTATATTTAGGGCTTGGAAGAGCAAAAATATACTCATCTTCTGGTGGCAAATATTTTAATCCTGGTAACCTCGCAAAATTACTATTTCGAAATTCTTTACCTTGCTTTTCCATTTGCATTACTCACAGTTTTGTTTTTATTGATTCAAACTTAATATATATAATCAATAATTATTGGTGAGTTAGCTAACATCTGCGTAAGATTCGATAACTCTAATTAACTCATCCACATATGTTGAGTCATCAATAGTAATTGAAATGGCTCCATTAGGGCATGTATCCTCACATCTTCCACATCCTAAGCAGTAATCTTTGTTTACTATAGCCTTGTCATCGTGCATTTCCATTCCTTTAAATACGCACACATCAAGACAATCTCCACATCCTACGCATAGGTCCTCGTCAACTTTAACCGAGAGGCCTTCAATTCTACTAAGATCCGAAAGACTGGGCGAACCATTTTGTAACAGTGCGGCATTTACGCAACAACAGGAGCAACAGAAACACATGGATAATATCCGTCCGGTATCTGTAACGCCACTTGCAATCGCTTCCGCTCTAGATCTTCCGAGCAGAGGAATTAATCCATTATCGTAAGCAAGCTGAACGCGTTCTAAAGCCTCCTCCTTTGTTACATATCTACCTGGAACATTTTGTGGGATTCCTCTTTCTAGGTCTTCTAGATCAATCCTACTTGTGTCTGCTCCCATGTGCATGCACCCTAAAGAAACATCGTGGTGCTCACATTCATGAACCAATCTACAGCCGCATATATCCTCCACTACGATACTACACGCTTTGTCAATGAAGTGTTTAAAGATCTTAATTGGTAATACTTTGTTTTCAAAATTTCCGAGTGATTTATTAATCGGTACATAAACACCGTAGTTATTTTTTCCACCAACTTTTTCTCGTAGTCTGCGAAACATAGGTAATTTTGTTAGAATAAATGGATGCATTTCTTTTTTTTCATCAAAATAGGCAGTAAGAAAAGGTTCTGTAGTTCTCTTGTTCTTCCATCCGTTTTCGGTCTCGATTTCATTCCATCCAACGGTGTATACTAGTTCAAAGGTTCCAAGATAATGATTTTTAGGTATTGTGGAATAATCCCCCATTTCGCCGGTTAGAAATAATCTTGCGGCTTCATCATTTTCAATTACTAATGTTATATCTGGATCCTCTAATTCTCCACCAAACTTATAGGAATAGTTATCTTTTTCGAAAATCTGATAACCTAGCAGCCCTTTGATATTCCACTGTACTTTTAGGGGAGAATCTTCAATGTCCTTTTGATAGATTTCGTCTTTTTTTGTAACTTCTTCTTGTTCTACAAGCATATTTTTGAAAAATATTTCGATATCTTTACTTTCTACCATTATGAATCGCTTATTTTTTAAGAAACTATAAAATTTACTAATTCTGTAATAATTTATAATATTAGTAAGTCATTCTTCAATATAAATATGTAATTAAAGTTCAAATCTTTCCAGAAAAATAATACCACCTAATGGGAGTTAAGATTGTCGTGATTTAATTCCCACTGGTCAGAAAATTTAAATACTTATTTTGATAAACTTCATTATAGACAAGTTAAAAATTTGGATTTTATTTTGATGTCAGCTGAAAGATATTAGAAACATTAGAATTGGAAATAAAAAAACTTAGGTGAAATTAATTGGAAAAACAAGAATTGGATATAAAAAAACTATTTTATGATATGCTTGAGGGAGTAGAGGATCTCGCCAGGGATAATAAAGATATTCAAAGCGATTTGGTAGATTTGAAATTAATAGTCCAGTGGAATATTGGTTTCCTAAAGGGATATCAAATCTTTAACAAGGGAGAATATATATATGAACGAGACGGAGAACACTCTAATCCTGGTCTGGTATGTACCTTCATTAATATGGATATTGCAAAGAAGCTTTTTGAGGGAGAATTACGGGATTTTAGAATGAAGGTAGAAGGAAATAAATATCGAATTCATTTCGTAGAGATTGAGGAAGAAATGAATATATTGGAACCAGAAACATCTTTCGAGGATTATAATTACGATATGGAATTAGAATTTTCTAATGAGATAGATGGAAGACTTGTCTTTTTATCTCGAATCCCTGTATTTAACAAACTATTTAAGAATCATTATGATCCTGACCACTCATCGGGGTCCCCAATACCGATAAATATCTCATTAGGAACTTATGAGAACCAGATGGTACCACTTGTTGTTTTAGAACATTTTCTTCAAAAAGCTAGTACAAGATATTTAGTAGATTGCGGTTGCCGAATTAGAAATAACTGTGAGGATTACAATTATAGATTCGGTTGTATGTATCTAGGAAAGGGAGCAGATAAGCTCGATCTCACATTTCCTTGGAGAATCGAAAAACACGCTCATCTTGCTACTTATGAGGAGGCAATGGAACAAGCAAAAAAAGCTGTTGATAGTGGTTTGGTTCCTGTAATGGGGAGATACAGAGCAGAAGCAGCAGTAATGTATGCTTTACCCGATGAAGGAGATATGCTAACCATTTGTTATTGTTGTCCATGTTGTTGCGTTCAAGGAGGATATAAACATGGCTCAGCTACGATTAGAAGAGTTTTTAAAAGGATGGAAGGTATTAGGGTTGAAGTAGACGAGGACCTATGCGTTGGATGTGAAGAGTGTTTAGAGGTTTGTATTTACGCTGGAATAAACATGGAAGATGGAAAAGCAAAGATTGACCAAAATAATTGTTTAGGTTGCGGGAGATGCGAACGAAAATGTCCCAACGATGCGATATCTATTACTATAGACGATATAAATAGCGTTAATGAACTTATCTCTCGGATTGAATCCTATGTTGATGTAAGTTAGGATTTCGCTTTCAGAGAGTTATCTTCAACATCGACTATAGACTCTATATATTAGAATTGGAATTTAAATTCCCATTGACAATTTATTAATAATTGAGGAAAGATGGATTATGGAATGGATTAAAGATATAGAGGAGATGTATATTGAAACTAATGGAATTACACTGCATACTATAGTTATTGGGATCGGAGAACCATTAGTTTTGCTTCACGGATTTCCAGACTTTTGGTATGGTTGGAAAAAGCTTATACCCTTGATAAAAGACAAGTTTCAGCTAATAATTCCTGATATGCGAGGGTATAATTTATCTGATAAACCCGAGGGAGTGGAAAATTATAATATTGAGCTCTTAATTGAGGATATTCACGGTTTAATCGACCATTTCGGTTTTAAAAGCGTTTATTTAGCAGGACACGATTGGGGTGGCGTGCTTTCTTGGTTCGTGGCTGAGAAATACCCTAATAAAATCAAGAAGTTAGCAATTATTAATGCCCCTCATCTTAAGATTTTCCAAGATAAGCTTAAAAATGACGAGGCTCAGAAAAATGCAAGCTCTTACATTTTTAGGTTTCTTCAACCTGGTAGCGAAAAAGTTATACTAGCGAACAATTTTCAAGTATTACGTCCGGACCTTAAGGAAGACGGAGACAAATACATAGAAGCTTGGTCTCAACCGGGAAGCATCGTTTGTGGGATTAACTATTATAGGGCTAACATGGACTACGAGGATTGGACCGGAGTCATTAAAATGCCTACGTTAGTGATCCATGGGATGAAAGATGGCGCAATACTACCCGTTGTTTTAGAGGGGTTGGAAAAGTACGTTGAGGATTTGAAAATTGTCCGTGCGAAGGATTTAGGTCACTCAGCGATGAAGGAGGACCCTCAAATGGTTGCCTCGGAGTTCATTGATTTTTTTCAATAAAATTACCGAATAAGAAGATGCCTGAAGATAAATTGAAGGTTTATGGATATCGCTGGGTTCTTTTAATCGTTTTTATGCTAGGAAACTTATCGTTACAGATCTTGTGGATTTCATATGCCACGGTAACGTTAGAGGCGGCTGCTTACTATAATGTAGGTGAGTCTGAGATACTTTTTTTGTCGACGATTTTCATGATAACTTATATTCCTGTTTCATTTTTAGCAACTTGGTTTATTAATAGGTTTGGTTTTCGAATCGGTGTTGGATTAGGTGCGATGGTTAATGGAGTTTTTGGGTTCCTAAGAGTATTAGCTGGACCAAATTATTTATTAGTATTGTTCATTCAGATCATGATTTCTATTAGCCAACCCTTTTTTCTAAACAGCGTCTCGTTATTATCCGCTAATTGGTTTCCTGAGTCGGAGCGCACCACGGCAACCGGTCTTTCTGTAAACTCTCAACTTTTAGGCATCGCTTTGGGTATGATATTAACTCCAATTTTAGCAGTAGTATATAGTTTTGAAACGATGCTCCTTATTTATGGGCTTTATTCCTTAATTATTGGCGTTATTTTTGTAATTATCGCTCGAGATAAACCCCCTACTCCTCCATCAATTGCCCCTTCTAAGGAAAATAAAGTCATAAAAGGAAGTACAAAACTTCTTCTTTCTAGCAAACAATTTTGGATTTTAATTGTTATTTTTTTCGTTGGTTTAGGAGCGTTCAACATGGTGACGACTTACATCGAGCTTATTGCTGCTCCTCGCGGTTTAAATGCTTTTGAAGTCGGAAATCTCGGAGGTTTATTAATCTTAGGTGGTATCTTAGGGAATGTATTGATGTCAACATTAGCAGATAAATTACGGAAAAGAACATTATTAATACAAATCTCGTTATTAATTGCGGTTGCCTCGTTTTTTTTAATATCGTTTGCGAATACAACGTTTATGTTGTATCTTTCCGGATTTCTGTTAGGATTTGGATTGTTATCTGTTGGTCCTGTTATATTTGAACTTGCAGTTGACATTACTGTGCCTGCTCCGGAAGCAAGTTCCAACGGGATGTTAATGGTGGTAGGTTCGATTAGTGGAATTATATTCATTTTAGGATTTGAAGGATTCACTACTCCATCAGGAGACTATCTCCCTGCTTTAATAGTATTATCAATCCTTTCACTAGTTTCGTTTCTTCTCTCCATCTTTCTTAAAGATGTAAAAATTGGCAAATAAACCTACATGAATGCTCGAACATTTATAATCTTTATATAATTATAAAAAGTAGAAAGTAATAAAAGATAGGAAGTTTAAAACATGAAATATTTTTTGGATAGTGCTAAAATAGATGAGATTAAATATGCCTTGGAAAATTGGAAAATTGATGGAGTAACTTCCAATCCAAAACATATTAAAAGTTCAGGTAAACCTTTTTTCACGGTTGTAAAAGAATTTGCTGAGGTTTTTAAAGATATTGAATTCCCGATCTCTGTTGAGATTGATCCTCATTTGAAAGAAGCGAAGGATATGATTAAGGGTGCAACTGAGATTGCGGGTTTATCAAAAAATTTCGTGATCAAAATTCCTTGTACTGAACAGGGATTGGTTGCAGCAAAAACCCTCGTTGAGAAGGGAATAAAAGTAAACGTAACTTTAGTGTTTACAGCATCCCAAGCTCTTCAAGTAGGCCGATTAGGAGCCGCGTATTGTTCCCCATTTATTGGATGGCAAGAAAATGCTGGAGTAGATTGTTATAGTTTAATAGGTGATATAAAAGCGATTTACCAGAATTACGACTTCGAAACCGAGATAATCGTTGCCGCAGTAAGGACAGGAAAGCAAATAGTTGATGCTGCGGTAATTGGAGCTGATATAGTGACTGCCGGGTTTGAGGTTTATAAGGATAGTTTTTATCATCCTTTTACAGATAAGGGATTAAAGATATTTCAAGATGCATGGGATGATACAGAGTTAGGTTCTCTATGAAATGGTGATAATTTTTGAAAGAAAAAATTAAAGTTGGCGTTGTTTGTATAGCAAGAAAGACTTTTGATTATATTGCTGCAGGAGAAATTTTTAAAGAAATTCAATCGAAACTGAGAAAAATTGAAAATACTGATTGGGAAATCATCCCAGAGTTATTAATTGAAATCAAGGACGCACAAGCAACAGCCCAAGAATTAAAATCTAAAGGTATTGATGGATTAATTTGCTTAAGCGGAACTTTTGCATTAGGACACTTGATTTTAGAATTAAATAAAGTAATCCAAAAGCCAATTTTACTTTGGGGCTTAGAGGAATTGCCTTATGACGGCGGTAAAATTCGTCTTAATTCGGTATGTGGTATAAATTTAAACTCAAGTAATTTGTATAAAGCAGGGATTAAAAATTATCACGTTGTAATTGGAGACCAGATAGACGAAGATTGGTTAGATTCGTTGCGAATAATAAAAGCATTTGCGACGAAACATATTGGAATTATAGGATACAGAGCTAAGGGATTCTTTAACCTGGATATTGATGAGTTGGACTTATATAAAGAGCTTGGACTTCTCATAGATCATTTTGAATTAAACGAAATTTATAACATTGATGTTGATACAGATAAAGTTAAAGAAAGAATTGAACAAATAAAGAAAATCTTCGATATTTCATCAATTTCTGAAAAACAATTAAAGAAAGTTGCAAAACTAACAAGTAAGTTTAATAAATTTATGGAAAGTAATCAATTAGATGCCCTAGCTATAAGATGTTGGCCTGAATTTGCTGCTGATTTTGGCATTGCACCATGTGCAGCAATGTCGATATTACAAGCTGAAGGAAGAATATTAGCGTGCGAAGGGGATATACTCGGAAGTCTATCCATGGTTGCACATTCCGCAATTGGAGCAGAAGCACCATACTTAGCGGATTTTTCTCAAGTAGATTTTAAAGAGAATTTCGCTTTATTATGGCATTGTGGAGTAGCTCCTTGTAATCTTTGGGATGGAAAATGTAATCAATCTTTAGAACCTTATTTTGCTGGTGGAAAAGGAGTGACAGCCGATTTTGTTATGAAATCTGGAAAAGTCTCATTTTTAAGAATTGATTACGCTCCTGGAGAGTATCGTCTCTTTTTGCAGAAGGGAAATATAATTCCGATGGAAAAAGAATTGAAAGGTACCTATGCCAAAGCAGTTTTTGAAGATCACGTAAAAGATGTTTTAAAGAAAATAATTGATAATGGAATAGCTCACCACATATCTGTTGTATATGATGATTATATCCGACCCTTAGAAATATTCGCTAAAATTAAAGGATGGAATGTAATTCAATAATAAACTATAATCTGATTATTGCTAAAAATGTTAAAAATTGAATCAATAGATAGCGGTTTTAAGCTGTATTATAAGGACTATTTTATTTTGGAACATTCCAGCCAAAATCCGTGCGTAAAAATTGGGAGTGGGAAAGGAAAATTCAAATCACATCACGGTCATTTTAAAATAAAAGAAAAAGATGTGATTGAAAGAGAGCTTCGAGAATACGAAATTTTAAGTCAAGAAGACTATAATATTGAAATAACGCTCGGAACGCAAGAAAATTTGCTTAAATTCTCATGTAGCATAATGGATGATCGCCTTGAAATTAGATTTTCATCGAGAATTACAGACATCAATAGATTTTGGCTTAAAATACGGGCAAATGAAAGCGAAGCAATATATGGATGTGGAGAACAATTTTCTGAAGTAAATTTAAGGGGAAAAAAAGTCCCTTTATGGGTTGAAGAGCAAGGTGTGGGACGAGGTGATCCTCCCATAACAGGTGATTGGTATACAACTTATTTTCCTCAACCGACCTTTGTCTCCTCAGAAAACTATTACCTCCATAGTGAAAGCTTGTGCTATGCAATATTTGATTTCACTCATCCTGATTACCACGAATTATACTTCTGGAATATTCCGGATAAAATCATAATTGGAAAGCACCAAACTGCTCTTGATACCGTATCTCGCCTTTCAAAATATTTAGGAAGGCAACCAAAATTACCTGAATGGGTTTACGATGGGGTATGGTTGGGTATACAAGGTGGAAAGAACGTCGTTATGGAAAAAGTAAAAAAATGTTTAGAGAAGGGAGTTAACGTTGGAGCTGTATGGTGCCAAGATTGGCAAGGAGTGAACATTATTGGGCCGACTAAAAGGTTGCTATGGAACTGGGAATACGATGAAACGTTGTATCCCGATTTACCGTCGTTTATAAAAACCCTTAATAGCGAGGGGATAAAATTTCTTGGATATATCAATTCTATGCTTGCTCCTAACGGAAGTCAATACGGAGAAGCTCTCGAAAAAGATTTATGTGTAAAGGAACAAAATGGAGACACCTTTATTATTGTAACTGATAGTGGAAATAAAATAATGCTGGATCTCAGTAATCCTGATACTCTTGAGTGGTTAAAAAGTGTAATAAAAGAGAACATGATAAATATCGGATTATCTGGTTGGATGGCTGACTATGGAGAATATTTTCCTATTGATGTAGCGTTGCACTCTGGAGAAGACCCCAAGGAGTTTCACAATAAATACCCTGTAATCTTCGCAAAAGCTAATTTAGAGGCAGTAGAGGAAGCGGGGAGATTAGGTGATATAGTCTTTTTCACAAGAGCAGGGTATTCTCACGTATCGCGTTATACGACACAAGTATGGGCTGGAGATCAACTTGTTAATTGGAGCGTTCATGATGGAATAGCAACGGTAATTGCTGCGGGAATATCCTTAGGAATCTGTGGAATCGGGTATTTTCATTACGATATTGGTGGCTTCCATGCATTGGAACACATCTCTAGAGATAAAGAGATTTTCATGAGATGGGCTGAAATGGCCGTATTTACAACGACAATGCGAACTCACGAAAGCATTAGACCCGTCGGTAATTGGCAATTTGATTCTGATGACGAAACTCTTGAATTCTTTGCGAAAATGAGTAAGAGATTTACTCATCTTAAACCTTACATGCAACAAATATCAAATGAGTATATAGAGAAGGGATTTCCACCTATTAGAGCGTGTTATCTCCATTACGAAAATGATCCTGAACTTCACAAACTCAAGTATCAATATCTCTTTGGCCAAGATTTGTTAGTAGCGCCTATAGTAAAACAGAATTCAAGCGAAGGGGAAGTTTATTTTCCGGATGATATATGGATTCATATCTGGTCAGGGAAAGAATTTAAAAAAGGTATTAAGAAAGTTAAAGCTCCTATAGGACAACCTCCAGTTTTTTATCGAAAAGATTCAAAATTTTCAGCGTTATTCCGTAAGTTAAAAGATGTATAGGATTTTTATAATTTTATCATAAAATAAACAAAATTACACAAAATTCTCTTTTTTTAGCTTGACAAAAAGCAATTAGAGAAATTAAATTATATATTAATATAGTTCAAAGGTTTTATAATAACTAATAAAAAAATATGAGTTTTTCTTAATGACAGAAAAGTTAACAGCACTACCAAAACCGACGGGAATATTTCAAATTGGGCGGACTCATTTAAATTTCATTGATGAAAATCGCGTTGATCCTTCCCCGTTGGCAGGAGGAAAAAAGAGGGATGTTCCGATACTAATTTGGTACCCGATAGACGAAAGCGGTACCTCTTCTCCTTTGAAATTAATAAAACAGCGGGATCTCGATAGTTTCAAGAAATTTGTTGTATTTCAAAGTATACCTGACGAATTTTGCAATATTCTGACGAATAGTTATGAGGATGCACCTATAACCAATGAAGTCCACAAATTACCCGTTTTGATTTATAATCACGGATTAACGGCGACCATGGATTTAAGTACGACCTTAATGGAACATCTGGCAAGTCACGGATACGTTGTCGTATCTATCGGCCATCCTTATGACGGAGTAGCCTCCTATCCCGACGGACGGAGTATTCCTATAGATGTACAAAAGTATGAAGCCTTCCTCAAACGTTCAAGGAGTGAAGAAGAGAATAAGAAAAATGAGGAATTTCTAGCACAGATACGAAGGGAGGATATTTCGGTTGAGGAAATGAAAAAAGCTACCGAAAACGACCTGTTGGACAGTAAATTGAATAATGAAATCAAGGTTTGGATCGATGATGTCCTATTCATCAAGGATGTTTTAGAACGGATGAACGAGGGGAAAATTGAATCTCAGTTCAAAGGAAAAATGGATTTAGTAAAGGGAATCGGAGTATTCGGTATTTCCTTTGGGGGGGCTACGGCAACATTATCCTGTTGTTTGGATGATGGTCTCAAATACACTGTCAATATAGATGGAAGTATGCATAGTGGACTCGAAGAGCGGTTTAAGTTTAACCAACCCTCGATGTTCATGTATAGTGAACAAGCTGCGGGGATTAATAAGTACTTTTACACTATAAATAAGGATGATACATATAGTGTCAGTATAAAAGATTCCAAGCATTTTGACTTTTCTGATATTTCTTACATATTAAAAAACTGGATGAAAGAATTACCAGAAACTTACGGGAAAATTGATGGAAATCTAATGGATAGAATTAGAAATGATTACGTTCTATCGTTCTTTGATAAATACATTAAAGGTAACGATGCCTTGCTCTTGGAGCGAAATCCCTACAACGAAGTAATTTTTAAAAAGCGGAAGAAGGAATAATCTGATAAGAAGAAATCCCTCTCTAGAATTATATATATTCTATTTAAGTAATCAATTTACTACTTTTGAAGGATTTCTTCAATTAAAAATGTCGAAATTAAATTTTGATTCGACAAATTTGGGCAAGCTGGAGTACAAAAGATGCAGAAATACTATTAGATGGTTTTCAGTTGTCCTTAAAGAAGTTTAGGAAAATTTAAAAAATGTAATTTGAAGTATTTGATTCAGATGCAGGATTTTTAGGACCAAACAATATGGTTTCTTCGCCATATATCTCAAGCACTACTTTACAATACTTAAGTTTACTATTTAAAAGTTTTAATATATCTTCACCAAAATGTCTAAGGTTTTTGGAATAATAGATTTTTTTATTACCTTGTTCGATGATGTCCGAGTGAATCAACTCTCTGGTTTTGTCGTGTCCGTGTGTTTTTAGATATTTTTGCCAGTGAACCGATACTCTAGAAATTTTCTCTATTTTAGTATCTGGATAAAATATTTTATCAAAAATCAAATCGTGAAGTCTGATTAATATATTACCCAGTTTTTCGAGATAATCAGCAATCGCGTAAGAATGTCTTACAAGACTGATCATATTAGAGATTATTCTGGTACTCCTAGTATTCGCGCACTCTTCAAATGATTTCCAACTTTCATACCATTCGTCAATAGAGAATCCTTCTGATTTACTGAATACCATTGCTACGTTTATAATATCGCTAAGATCAACATTATGACCTCTATTCAGTTTCTTCTTAAAAATATCTTTTAATTCTGTGCCGTCAAGAAATGTCCCTGCTCCAAAATCAAGCCCCTGATTTACATCGTTGGATGCAATAAGTACGTGTTCCTTGGTACCAAGTGAAAATGGATTTTTCCAGTAAACTGTTTTTTCCCACTCTTTCGTAATTTTATCTTTTACCCAACCGTTTAGTTTTAAGACATGTTCGAGTAAATCAATCTTGTATATCCAAAGATCAATATCATCTGTAAATCTTTTTCTTCTCCAATCTCTGGACGTATATTTTCCCAAATACAATTTCACCGTTCCTCTTACCAAAGCAAATTTTCCGTTTTTCATTGATTCAACCGCATCCTTATGATACGGTGCATTAGGATCCTTTGATATTTTTGCAATTTCATTTAAAATGATCCTTGCTTCTGCGGCTACTATATCTGTTGGAATGTTTCCGTCTGATGGATATTCCCTTGACCCTCCTTCTATAAATTTTTGAAATAATTTAAAATCATTTGAAGGAATTGAATATCTTGAATTTTCGAACATTTTTTTACTAAATACATAGTGGGTGAAACCATCGATATCTTCATAAGTATCTTTCGTTATTGAATTGATAATTCTAATGTTATCCCCTTTTTTCATTTCATCAGCTTTACAATCCCAAATATCGTTCATGAGAAAAAACCATTTTTATAACTACTTATATGTAAAGTGGCTTTATAATTTTAATCCTTAATTTATGTAATAATTTTACCGGCTTAATGGCATTTTATTTAGTCGATAAGTTTGAAATATTTGGTCCTTGGTAGTAATTTTAATTGAAGTATTTGATCTTTGGTATTAATATTAAATACATTAAATATTTAGATAATTTGAACATTTTTCTATTTGCTTAAATAAAAAGATGATGCTTTAATGGATATTTACAACAAAATTTTTGAAATGTGTTCTGAGCATGGTATAAACTTCTATTCTACTCTACCTGGTGCCCATAATTTAAAATTTATACAAAAGCTTGAAAAACTTGATGGAGAAATCTTAGAAAATGGAAATAGGCCTTTAGTTCACATTCCCCTTGTAAGGGAAGAAAGTGGAGTGTCATTGAGCGCCGGAGCTTATCTTGGAGGTAGAAAAACTGCTATGGTAATTCAAAACCAAGGGCTAGGTAATATGATCACCCAGATGTTTTCATTAAATAGCCGTCTTGATGGTTCATATAGAATTCCTAATTTATTAATAATAAGTCACCGTGGTTTAGAGAATGAAAAAATCGATGCTCAAAAGCCTCTTGGCTCAAAATCAAAAGAGATTCTTGATTTAGTTGGATTTAAACATTGTTCTGTTAAAAATATTTCAGATCTTAAAAAGTTTCAAGAATTATTAGAAGAATATGATAAAGGACAGAGTATAGCATTATTAGTGGAACCTGATTATTCTAAACCTCTTTATAGAATTGAAAGCAAGAAAAATATAACAAGGAATTTCAAAGGTAACACAATTCCAATGAATAAAGTCCAAGCAAATATGACTAGATATAAAGCAATCTCTAGAATTATAAATCAAATAGAAAATGAATTTGTTGTTTCTAATATAGGCCATCCAAGCAGAGAATTACATAGAATAAAAGATAGAGAGAGAAATTTCTATCTTAAATCGAGTCTAGGACATTCCTATTCTTTAGCTCTTGGACTAGCGTTAAGTACAGAGGATATAAGTCAAAAAATTATATGTTTTGAAGGTGATGGAGGATTATTGATGAATGCTGGGTCTTTATCGATCTTAGCTCATAAAAAACCAAAGAATTTAATTATAATACTGCTGGATAATGGAGTTTGGGGGTCCGCCGGAAATACTGAAACCTATGCATTAAATGATGTAAATTTAAGCGGTGTAGCACAAGCATATGGATTTCCAGAATCTAACATCAAAATAATATCAGAAGAAGAACAATTAGCAGAAAACTTGAAAAATGCCTTAAAAAACGATGGTCCTTTTCTATTTCATGTTATTATTACCGATGAGTATGAAAACGTTCCTATTTTGCCACTTTCTGTTGTGGAGATTAAGGAAAGATTCATGAAATCAATTGAGGATGCTAGAATATCAAAAGATTCTTAAATTCGATTTCATGTCAAAAACTAAAAAACCTATCTAACATATTTCTATCTAAATAATTTATTTATGCAACTACGAATCTGAGGAAGTCATCTTTTCATGAGGAGCTATGATTTAGAAACTTTGATTACTAATTTTAAAAAAAAGGATAAAATTGCTTTAGCAAGATTAATTACACTTATCGAGAACGAACCTGAGCGTGCGCATGAGGTTTTTAAACATTTTGAAGATGTTAAACACGAATCTTACATAATTGGATTTACTGGATCTCCAGGAGTGGGAAAAAGCACACTAACGGGAGCTATAGCTCAAAAAATGTTAAATGAAGGAAAATCTGTAGGAATTATATCCGTTGATCCAACCTCACCCTTTAGCGGAGGAGCATTTTTAGGAGATAGAGTCCGCATGATCAACATCTCTTTACATCCCAACGTCTTTATGCGTAGCCTTGCCTCAAGAGGTTATAAAGGAGGGATTTCAAGAGCGGTTTTTGACATAAGTATGTTGTATGAAGCCTTTGGTATGGATATAATCATTATTGAAACGGTAGGAGTTGGACAAGCTGAGTTTGACATCTACAATCTAGCATACACAGTTGTAGTTATCTTAGTTCCTGGTTATGGTGATGTCATTCAGATGCAAAAAGCAGGGATTATCGAAATAGGAGATATCTACGTTGTAAATAAAAAAGATTTGGGAGGAGAGGATATAGCCGTACAAATTGAAATGATGCTCGATGATACCACGTTTCAGAGTGGTTACAGGCCACCAGTTATATTAACTGACGCTATAAAGGGTGAAGGTATAGACGAACTTCTCCAATATATTTGGGATCACAAAGAACACCTTGAGTTATCCGAGATTTTAAACGAAAAGAAAAAAAATAGGTTCAATTACAAAATCACTGAATTAATATACTCTAAAGTAGAAAAAATTATTAAAAACAGCTTCTTTAACAAGGGAAAGATAAAAGAATTGGTCCAGCACGCAATGGACGATGGAAAATTCAAGATTTACGAAATTATTCACAATAAATTTGAAGTTATGAACTTAGAGGTAAAAGAAGAAGACTAATCTTATAGTCTCTCTCTGGAAGTATTTTAAGTTAACTCTTTCTTTCTTTTGATATTTTTGTCAATATAATATAGATAAAACCCGATTACTTCATTAGAAATTTATCCTTTTATAATTTAACAACTAATATCAAACAATTAAAAACAGAAAACGATAAAAATGAATAAATCGGAAATAGTTGATACTACTTCTGGAAAGATGCAGGGTTATAAAGAGAACCAATTAGTAATTTTTAAAGGAATTCCTTATGCAGAACCTCCAATAAGCGAATTACGATTTTCTCCTCCCGTTGCGAAAAAACCATGGGATGATGTATTTGATGCTACTAATTATGGGCATTGTGCATATCAAGGATATACTCAGCTTGAGGATTTTACGGGTAAACTTCAGCCCGAGAGTGAAGATTGTTTGAATCTTAATATTTGGACACCTAGTGTAGAGAAAAAGAAACGCCCAGTGATGTTCTGGATTCACGGAGGAGCTTTTATTATGGGAGGTGGGATGAACCCCATGTATGATGGTTCAGCTTTAGCCCGTCGTGGTGATGTAGTGGTAGTTACTATTAATTATCGGTTAGGTGCTTTAGGTTATTTATACATTCCCGATGTTACGGTCAATGTTGGACAGCTCGATCAAATTTTAGCGCTTAAATGGGTCCAAGACAATATTGAGCTATTTGGGGGAGATCCTGATAATGTAACAATCTTTGGTGAATCTGCTGGAGGGTATTCCGTGGTTACTTTAGCAGCCATGCCCGCTGCTAAGGGGCTATTCAATCGAATAATTGCTCAAAGCGCTCCAGCATTTGATCCAAAGGTTACCAAGAAACCTACGAAAAAATTAATGAAATCGCTCGGGATTGATAAAGGAGATATTAACGCCTTACGTAGAATATCACCCGAAAAAATAATCGAAGCACAAAATAATCTTTCAGCTCACGATCCTACAAATCTTCTTGCTTTTCGGCCTCTTATAGATGGTGAGACATTACCAATACATCCTTTAAAGGCGTTTCAAAATGGAGATTGTAAGGATATTGAATTTATGATTGGCACTAATCTAGATGAGGCTAAGTTATTTACTGCTCTTAATCCTGAAATAAATAAAATGAATAATGTTAATGGTGAAAAGATCCTAATCGGTTTTTTGGGTAGATTAGGTATAGATATTACTAAAAGTAAAGTAATGCTCGATACGTACAAGCAAGCCAGAGAAGGTAAGTATTCCACTGAACCTAAGGAAATTCTAAACGCCCTCCTCACCGATAAGATTTTTCGTATATCTACAACACGCTTGCTTGGAGCGCAGAGCAAACATCAATCCAACACTTATAATTACCTGTTTACATGGCCATCTCCCGCATTTAACGGGAATTTAGGAGCGTGCCATGCTCTTGAATTACCCTTCGTTTTTAATACTTTTAGCAACCCTGGTTTTCAAAATTTTGTCGGTACAAGTCCAGATTTAAATGCAATAAGTTACAAGGTGATGGATGCTTGGATTGCTTTTGCCCATTCTGGAAATCCTAACCACGAAGATATCCCTCAATGGCCCTCTTATAATGTTGAGAAAAGATCGACCATGTTAATAGACAAGAAATTTAAAGTAATCGAAAAGTTTCTTGATCAAGAACGAGCTGTTTGGGACGATATTAATTAACACAATTTAAAAATTTTTTACATTCTTTTATTATTTCTATTCTTTTTTAAGCTATTCTTTAAGAATTTCTTTATTATAAAGATTAAGGAAATAGTTCTAAATTGCTCTAAATCAAAAAATTAAAAATTAATGGATTATATTCATTAATAATTTTGAAGATACAAATTTCGAAATAGAGTAGAATTGATAAAATGCCAATAATAGGAATAGATTACGAGAAATGCAACAAATGCGAAATTTGCGTAAGAACCTGCCCAAGATATTTTAGAAAAGATAACGAACAAGATAAAGTAGTTTTTGAAGACCCCCAAAATGAGTGCAATTTATGTGGTCGTTGTATTGCCGTGTGTCCTGCAGACGCTATTCTCTACGAAAATCTTGGAGATATATTTACTTTTGAAGAAACTCAAGACCCCAGCATATTAATCCAATATGAGACTATGCATAAATTCATGAGCGCTAAAAGGTCGATGAGAGGATATAAAAGTAAAAAAGTTCCAAAGATTATACTGGAAAAAGTTCTAAATACTATTAAATATGCCCCTACAGCAGCAAACATCCGAAATCTTGAATGTACCCTAATTACAGATAAAATAATTATTAAAAAGTTGTCAGAAACAGTTATGGATACTCTAATTGCTGCAAATAGCCCAGGGTATAGTGAACGTGCTAAGCAAGCGAAAGAAATCGGCTTTGATATGATTTTTTATGACGCTCCACATGTAATGATTATTCACACGTCAAAACCATACTATCCAAACGATAGTATGAATGCCACCATAGCTTTGACATATGGGATGCTAAGCGCCCAATCTTTGGGGTTAGGAACTTGCTGGATAGGGTTAGCTCAAGCAATTTTAGCGGCAAATAGAGAACTGCGAGAGAATGTTGTGGGTATAAAAGGTAGAATTTGGGGCGTTATAACGATCGGTTATCCCACTCAAAGATTTTTCCGGGTACCACCCCGTCCTTCTCTAAAAATTAAAGGATTAGATGAATTAGAGTAATCTTTAAAACGAGTTGAAATATGAAGGAAATTACTTTTGAGAGCCAAGCGGCTAAGATTGAAAAATTTTATCGTGGGTTTACTGCGTCTCATTTGATTCACATAGGAGATAAATTAGGATTATTTGAAGTTTTAAATGATAATAAAAGTGGTTTAACAACTTCAGAATTAGCTTCAGAATTGGGGCTACATGAGCCTTATTTAAAAATTTGGTGTCAAACAGCGCTGTATTTAGAGATATTAGATTATGACGATGAAGGGAGATTTAAATTCCAACCATATATGAACGAGATTTTAGGCGATAAATCCAATTTCAGAAATTTTTTAGGAAGATTTAATTCACTTGTTAATATTACTGGAGAAAGATTTAAAGAAAGTATTGAATATTATAGAACTGGAAAAGCATTAGAAGGATATAGCCCTCAGCATTCAGAAATAGTAGCAGAAGCAACAAAATCTTTTCACACTTATTTAAATGTCTATTTCAAAAAGTTACCAAATACGAATCCTATAAAACAAATGTTGGAAAAGGGAATTAATTTTCTTGACATTGGTTGTGGAAACGGAAGACTCATTATACAAATGGCAAAGATATTTACAAACAGCCGATTTACAGGTATAGATCCTAGTCTATATGGGATTAATGTTGCGACAAGTAATATTGAAAAATTAGGGTTAAAAGATCGCGTTTTTGTAGAGAATCTTGGTGGGGAAGAGCTCCAATACAAGGAAAAGTTCGAAATTGCATGCATGACAGTAGTCTTTCACGAAATTAATCCTAAAATTCGATTTAAAGTATTGGAGAACATATACAATGCATTGAAAAAAGGTGGACGCCTTATCATTTTCGATTTTTCTTACCCAGAACACATTGATGATTTCAAAAACCCTTATTACGGATCAGTAATAATTCATCAATTTAACGAGACATCTTTAGGAGCTGTGTTCCTTACTCTTACGGAACAGAACGAAATGTTTGCTAAGGTCGGATTTAAAGATATCCAAAGGACGTCGTTTAAAGCAATTGATATAATTAATGTAGTGAAATAATTAAAAAATTCATAGTATCCTAAATTAGTAAGTTCAGAAATTTATTTTGTTTTGCCAATTAGCTCTTTGATTGTTAGATAACTGTACCTCATTCTTTAAAAAGAGACATCAACATTCTATACATAAATGCTGACAATTAAAAGGTGCATTGAATGAAATCAAGAAATTATAAGGTTAAAAATAGAATAAGCTCGATTCTTACGAGTACTTCCTCTTTATTAATAGTTTTTCTTCAATATGTCCCTTGTACGACAATATGGTTTGGTATAATGAGCGTTCCATTAATATCGTATCTAATTTTCTTTTTTCAGGATCCTAGCATTCTATTATATGACCTGAAATTCTTAATTGGAACTCAAGGATTCTATGTTGTATTATTCGGGTTAATATTATATGTCTACAGTTTAATCTTTCAATTATCACATAGAGGTCAATTAATCACAAAAGGTCCATATAGGTTAATGAGACATCCACAATACCTTGCTTTTATAATCATGACATTAGGGATGACTATAGTAGCATTTCAAACTTCACCAATTTTTGAAATATCAGTTCCTTATGAAAATCGATTTAACATTTTAATTTTTATTTGGATCATTGAAGTAATTGCTTACATTCTATTGGGGAAGATCGAAGAAATTGCCCTAAAAGCTAAATATGGAGATAAATTTCTAGATTATAGAAATAGAGTAGCTTTCATTATTCCTTTCTTAAAAATACAAGGGATTAAAATCAATAAAGCTTAAGTTATAATGGGTTCAAAAATGTCGAGTATCACTATACAAACGGAAAAGTTCAAACGAAATTTTATAACAAAGATTATCCTTTTTATTTTTTCTCTTGTTTTATTATCGATTATATCGTACCTGTTAATTAATTTGGATGAAGAGCCAGTTTTCGGGCCTGATATATTCGATCTTAGATCGCTTTTAATTTATCTTTTAGTACCAACTCTAATATTCGTTTTAACATTTACTGCTCTCACTGTAAAAGAGTATAGAAATTATTTTATTCGCCGGAGTTACATTAATGAAGGAAGATCCTATTTATCTCTTGCGGATATATTTCAAAACGAAAATCGTTTAAATATTTTAACTCAAATCCTCAATAATCCCGGCATTCATCACAACGAATTACTCCGAAGATGTAATTTGAACAAAGGCCAATTGCAATGGCATTTAGACACATTATTGAAGCATAGTATTATAAAAAAAGAAAAATATGGGCAATATACTATTTATTTTCCTATCACATCTTCGAAGGAGGCAATCGGAGCTTTTAAAAACCAATTTGCTAAATCAAAAACTACTTTGGAAGTATTGAATACTATTAAAAAATATCCTGGAATTAATTCTGCCGAGATTTCCCGCATTCTGAATCTCTCTCGTAATTCCATCAAATATCATATTGATAAGCTACTAGAACAACACTATCTAAGGTTGGAAAAGAAAGGACGCGTTAACGAGTTATATTTATCTTATCCCTAAGAGAGTTTTTTTGCTGGCTCCAGGAAGTCTAATTTTAGAGACATACCAATTTATTAAAGATTTAAATGATAAAAGTGTATATAAATAATTATTCCAAAATAAAAAGTCTAATTTGAGGCGAATATAATATGATATTAAAAAATAAAAATATCGTCATAACAGGTTCAAGCCGAGGAATCGGTAAACATATTGCTTTATTGTGCGCTAAAGAAGGTGCGAATATTGGATTAACTTCACGTAATTTGGATGATCTAAATAAAGTAAAGAATGAAATTGAAAAAATGAATACTGGAGTTAAGGTATCTGTTCATGAGGGAGATATTACTGACCTTAAAAAAGTTACAACCATTTTTAAAAATTTTCACGAAGATCTCGGACCTTTAAATGGAGTTGTCGCAAACGCGGGATGGCATGATGGCCAACCTGCATTAACTTATGATCTTAATGTATTCCAGAAAATTTTAGATGTCCATATTATGGGTGTTTATTATACTTTTAGAGCCTCATATCCTTATTTAAAAAAAGATGATAAAAAAGATAAAGCTAGATTCATCGCTACAGGAAGTTTCTATTTTTTAGCTGGAGCACCATTACGCATGCCATACATCATAGCAGAATACGGATTGGTTGGATTAATAAAAGCACTTTCAGTGGAGTTTAAAAAAGAAAGTATTACTTTTAATATGGTTTTACCTACAACGACCGATACTTCCTTAACTAGAGGGGAAAACGCAGAAGATGGTAATAAACCCGCTAACTATTTAAATCCTTGGGATATAACTGGTTATTATCTTTTCCTATTATCTGAAAATGCCAATAAATATAATTTTAAATTGTTAAATACGCTCGATTTTGAGACGGTAAAAAAAATCATTTCTGAAGCCCCAACCAATAAAAAAAATAGCTTAAACGAATTTTTAGAATACTTTAAAGTAAAGAATGAAAAAGTTTATCAAAATGTTAAAGGTTTATCGAAATTTGTAGAATTCCTCTTGCGTGGTAACCCATAATTCTAGCCTTTTTTCTTTTTATATCAATAATTTTGGAAACTTCTGCTTCATCGCTAATTCTTTCTGGATGATCTCGTCGAGTAATTCTTCCCTTTCTTTACCAGATAGTATTTCCAACTTTCTAATTTTTAGAGGATCTACTTTTTCTCTCAATACATTAATCTCTGTTACTGTTGGAGGATTAGTCTCTTGTACATTCTCAGGAATTATCAAATCAAACCCGGTAGATTCTTTAACATTATCGATATCAACGCCAGGATGAATTGATGCTAACCTCATACGCTTGGTTTTGTCATCAAAGTCCATATATGCTAAGTTTGTAATAACACTTTGAGGTCCTGCTCCCCCACATATAGAAGATTTACCATCAGGGAAGCCAACTCCTGAAATAAAATCTAATTTTTCGCTTGGAACAAATGTTCGTGAATCGTGACGAGGTGTATATAGAAAAAATCCTCGGGCGTAGAACATACTAAAGTCAGCTATCCCGGCACAACCCGGTAATCTTATTTTTGGTTTATTATAGTCTCCAATACAAATATTATTCGTGTTACCGTATTGATCTACTTGCGCAGGTCTAAAAAACTCAATGGTAGTAAGTTTATCCGAAGGAAGGGATTCTAACGTACATTCCCCGGAATTCTGAAAGCGATAGGCTCTAGCTGTATTCATTTCCAAATAGAGCAAAGAAACTTGGCGCGGTTCGAATACAAAAGTATTCCCCATAATATAATGAAATATAGCGTTTGGTGCATGGTTCATTTTTGCTAAGGTAAATGCCGCCCATACGCAAGGAGTCGCAACTCCAACAATCATAACATCGTCATTTCGAACTTCCCTTGCCATTAAAACAGTTATCATTTCATCTATGGTATAATCTTTAGAAGAATCACTCATCAATTTTCCACATTTACAAGAGTATTATATATTTTTAATCGAGAATTCTAGTGTTATATTTATTTGGTAGAAAGAAAACATTTAAGATTTTCTAAGAGTTTAATCTTAAAATAATAACCTCTATTTGAGATATGAATGACAGAGAAAAATCATAAAAGTGTTGAAAAAAGTAAAAATTGAAAAATTATTTGAAATTTATCTTAGTAATTATGCACATTGTCTGTTTTGATTTAGAAGGCGTTTTCACTCCTGAAGTATGGATTGCGGTAAGTAAAGCAACTGGAATTGATGATCTCAAATTAACCACCCGAGATATTTCTGATTATGATGCCCTTATGAAAAATCGAATAGCAATATTAAAAAGAAATAACATCAGCCTTAAAGCTATTCAGGAAATTATATCTAATATGGATCTACTACCTGGTGCGAAAGAATTTTTAGATTATGTTCGCACTATAGCACAAATAGTTATTGTAACTGATAGTTTTATTGAATTTGTAATGCCTTTTATGAAAAAATTGGGATTTCCTATATGTTTTTGTCATAATCTCGAAACTAATGAAAAAGGTATAATTACAGATTATAAAATTCGTACTAGTGAGATGAAAAAAAAGACAGTTTTAGCTTTCAAAAAGTTAAATTACGATGTGATTGCAGCAGGGGATTCCTACAACGATGTATCCATGCTATTAGAAGCAAAACATGGTATTCTGTTTAGACCACCAAAAAATGTTGTTGAACAATTTCCAGAAATCCCGGTTGTTAATGAATATGACGAATTAAAAGATTTAATTTCCGAATATTTAGGACTTTCTGATTAGCTTATAATTGTTAGCCCTAATCTTGAAACTCTTTTAATAAAAATTCTTTAAAATCTGTATAATTATTAACATCTTTTGGATTTGGAAATTCGGGCTTATCCTGTATTAATTTCAAAGATTGTGGTATTTCTGGAATGATATTGATTAAACTGATTATTTCTTCAGGAAATTTTGAAGGGTTCGCAGTTTCAAAGGTAATTGATTTCACATCATTATTTTTCGGATAACTCTTACGATATTTCTGGAGCGCAGCCCATCCAACAGCTCCGTGAGGCTCTATTATTTTTTTATATTCTCTATAAAAGTTTACAATTGTTTCTTTAGTTACTTCATCATTTATGGAATAGGAAAAGATATCTTTGCGAAGTTCTTCCATATTTGGCATTTGATGTATCACGCCTTTCTCGTCGATTTGACCTTCATAAATGTCGAAAACTCTTGCAAGATTGGAAGGATGACCAACATTCATAGCATTAGAGATGCAATTTATTGATGGGTCTACTTTGGTATAAACGCCTGATGTTAGAAAAGTCGGAAATTCGTTGTTTTCGTTTACAGCTGAAATAAATTTCATAATGGGAAGACCCATTCTTTTTGCAATTAACCCTCCAGTTAGATTTCCGAAATTTCCCGAGGGAACAGAAAAAATGACTTTTTCGTGATTTTCATTTGTAATTCGGGAATAACTCCAGAAATAATAAAGCGTTTGAGGAGCTAAACGGCCAAAATTTATGGAATTCGCGGAGGATAAATTTAAATGACTAAGCTCGTTATCAGCGAAAGCCGTTTTTACTAAGTTTTGGCAATCGTCAAATTTACCGTTAATTCCTATAGCTGTTATGTTATTACCTAAGGTTGTCATCTGTTTTCTTTGAAGATCGCTCACTTCGTTTTTTGGATACAATACAATAACTTTAATCCTTGCCATTTTATAAAACGCTTGAGCTACAGCACCCCCTGTATCTCCCGAGGTCGCCGTTAAGATTGTGATGTTCTTGTTATCGACTTCCAAAAAATGTTCCATTATTCGTGCGAGCATTCTCGCTCCAAAATCTTTAAAACTACACGTAGGACCACGATCTAAATAGCAAAAAAAATCGTTATTAGCGATTTTTTCTATTGGTACTTCAAAATTTAGTGCGGATTTAACTATTTGCTTGATTTTTTCTTCTGATATAAGATTTTTAGTGAATTTTGAGATTACTTTATACGCGATGTCAACGAAGTCCATGTTCCTGAACGAGTCAATTGTTTCGTTGTTTATACTGGGAATTTCATTTAGCATATATAATCCTTTATCTAAAGCTTGACCTTGTAAAACAGCAGTTTTGAAATCTACATCTAACGATTTTTTGTTCGTGGAGTGAAACATCGTATCAGAAACTCCTTCTCTTTACATTACTTTTCATTTTTCTTTATTCTTTCATTAGTTATACTGATAAGATCGTTTAAAATCGCAGCACCTGCTTCATAACCACCCGCTCCTTTACCCAATATTATTATTGCCCCTGCGAATTTCGTTTGAAGTTCAACTACGTTTAAAGTTCCTTGAACATTCAAAGAGGAATCTCGTTTTACCAACCTTGGTTCCACGACTAACTTATCGTTTTCAGCAATAGCTAGGTGTTTTATGACGTAACCATCTAATTTGGCCAATTCTAACGCATGTGGCGTGATATCACTAATTCCCTTAATACTAACATCTTCGATAGATTTTGACCATCCAAGTAAAGTATTTGAAACTATTACCAGTTTCCCTGCTGAGTCATAACCATCAATGTCTAAAGATGGATCTGTTTCGGCGTATCCTAATTCTTGAGCCTCCTTTAACGCTACTGAAAACGAAATCCCCTCGGCAGTCATTCGGCTTAGAATGTAATTATTTGTACCAGTCAGTATAGCTCTAATTCGCGATATGGTATTTCCTATAAGACTATTTTTTATAGACAAAGCAGGAACACCGCTTGCAACCGTCGCCTCATATTTCACTAAACAACCCGTCTCACTAGCCAAATTCTTAATAGTGTTATACTGTAAATAAAAAGGTGCTTTATTAGATGAGATTACATCGATTTTATTATGAAGCGCTTCTAAGATGTGACTTAAAGCAGGTTCTCCGGTGTCTGGATTCGTAGGAGTGGTTTCAATGCACACATCTATATCTAGAGTAGAAATGAGATCCTGAGCTTTCACATTACTTTTCCAATATTGATTTTCCCTTAGATTAGAGCTATCACTAAAAAGATGGACGATATCTATTCCATTGTCATTGATCAGAGCACCATCGTATTCAAATATTGCTATTAACTTAGTGGTAAAATTGAATTTATCAGCGATGTTTTCTCGTTTTTCATTCAATAATTTAAGAAAGCTAGTTCCGACATTTCCCATACCAATTAAACAGATTTTTACTTCCATACTTTTACACAAGATAATTTTATTAGGATCTTATTAAAAATAGATTCTTCTCTTTACATATCTTTTCTATTTCATTAATTAACTCGAATTTCTTCATAACATCGGGAAACTCGACTTTCATCATAACACTACTTATCTCATCAACCTCAGTAAACTTAGCGTGTAAATCTAGGACTTTAATGTTCTTTGAATCCAAACGCTTAATCGTATCAGTAATGTCTGTGTCGAAAACATGTCCGGTTATTATAAAAGTCAATACTTTATTTTTAGAACCGACAGAAATTTTGTTGATTTGAATATTTTTATTAATAAGATCTTTTTTTATGTTTTCTAAGGATACCTGAACCAATTCCTCGCTTAATTCGAACCAAATATCAACAGGAATCATGTTATTGATTTTTTTATCGTGATGGTGTAATATTCCATAAATATTTCCCCCATACTGGGAGATCGGTCTAATCAATTCTATCAAACTTCCGGGAATATCCGGTAATTTGACTTCTAAATAAATCATTTTTAATAATATTCCATTGGGTTTGTAATTACAGTATCAAAAGACACTTTTTAACTTTTCTACAAATAATCTGGATAAGAACGATGTAAAAAATTGGTAGTAATTTTATAACAAGATGTTTAATATCATTTCTGCGCCACCAGCATTATCTAAATATTCGGCATTCGATTTTACATCTATGAATTTATGTTTATATTCTTCAAAATTCATTTTAAGATATTCTTGGATATGAAGTGCATCGAATGTATAACGATCATAGCAAGAAGTGGGATGAGCTCCAAACGGTATTTTAATAACAGCGTCGCTAGTTTGCATAGGTAGTTGTGCTTTCCCTTGTAAATATCTAATATCTTCAGTTTCCACTAATCTTTCGCAGGTTATAATGGTTTTTTTTGCAGTCTTGGCCATATCATCATCCATCCAAACTGCTCCTGTTATATTTCCATTACCATATTCATCCGCATAGGGGACATGTAAAATTGCAACGTCTAAGTCTATTTTAGGTAAAGCCATCAGCTGAGTTCCAGATCCTAAAGGATCTTCAAACTGCTTTATATCCTTCCGGACTTTAGGGAAGTCAGTGCCTATCATTCCTTTCAACGGCATGAATGGAACTTTTAAATACGAGCTTTTCAATCCCAAAGCAATCGAAGCTTCACTCTCCTCAGAAACCTTAATTAAACCCGATTCTACAGCTTTACGGTAATGTGGAGCCATACCAAAAATCTCCATGCCTACAAAACACGCTCTGACTTCTGAAACACAATTACTCGCAACAAGCATATCTACTTCAATTCCCCCAACAAATGTACAAATCGTTAAATTTTTTTTTCCCTGTCGAATTATTTCTCTTACAGCACTCATAGGTTTTCTCCAAAAGGAAAGTCCACCTAGTCCTACTAAATCTCCATCTTCAATAAAATTAGAAATAACTTCTTCTAAAGACATTAATTTCGAATCGATTTATAATCCCCTCATCTTGTACACTTTAAAAAGGAATTTTAAAATAATATTTACTAAGAATATATACTCAATTAAAAATATTTTTTAAAGAAAACGAAAAAGAAAATCAAATATGTTTATCTAACCAATTACTAAGATCATTGAGAACTTTCTCTCTTTCTTCTTCTATTTCATTATAAACTTCATGATATAACCCATCATAAATAATAATAGTTTTATCTTCCATATTGAAAGCATTTCTGAGTACTTCCTCGGACCCTTTAATAAGAGAATCTTCAGCACCGCACTGAATTAATAAAGGTAATTTTAAGCTGCTTGTAATTGGGTCAAATTTTTCGAAGTATTTCATTAATTCCCATCCCAATCGTAATGTTATTTTGTCAGCATTAACTAAAGGATCGTTTTCATACGCTTGGACAACTTCGGAATCGTGACTTAACTTATCTGCCTTGAGTCCTGGATTTATATACTTTTTTGGTATAATTTTGGTTAATGCTTTAACTATCACTTTTAGACTTTTACTTGTACTCTCTCCCGCTCCTGTACCTGTGCCCGATAAAATTAATCCATTTATTAATGGTTCAAATTCTTTTGTGAATACTAGAGCAATCATGGAACCCATAGAATGTCCTAACATAAAAATTGGCAAATTCTCATGTTTACTTTTTATGATATCATATAATTTTTTTTCGTCTTCAATAAATTGATCAAAATAATCAACGTAATTTCTCTTTCCATCAGACTTTCCATGACCACGGTGATCGTCAGCATATACCGCATACCCTAATGGTGCTAATTGATTTACAACATTCAGATATCTTCCTGAATGTTCAGCAAATCCATGTACGACTTGAATTATTGCTTTAGGATTTTCAGGTATCCATGCCTGATAAAAAATCTTTAAATTCTTTGCCCCATTAAACTCTCCTTCGATATGATCCATTTATTCATCACAAATTAAATCGTAATTCCATCTTAAACATAAGTTGAAAAAGCATTATCTATTGACTTAATTTTTTTTTGCTTTTTCTAATTGTTTCTTCATTTTTACAAAGTACTCAGGTGTAGATACCTGATAAGGAATAGGATATCTTGTTCCTGCTTTATGAGTTTCCTCCATTCCGTGAAGAATTTCATCTAAAATATCAATAGGTATTGATGCTATTAAATCGGAGTCCATTGCCTTTCCATATCGACGATCACCAAGGCAAGGAAAAGCAATCTGCAAATCACTTGTAAGCATCGCATTTGATATCGTATCTGCGCATACACCATCGCAGAAAGTAGTCATTGAAATCCTTCCTCCTCTTTTCCATAAATAACCTTGAATTATTCTCATAATTTGAGCAGAATTTCCCCAAATTAAGATCAGATCTGGTTCAAAGTCTATACGACTCAAAGTTCCGGAAACTATAGCATTGTATTGTCCAAATGGTAATTTTGGCATCGTCGCTGTTGTTTTCTTAGCCGCTTCTTTTGTTTCATTGTATCGTCCCACGAAAAAAGCGCCCTCTTCGAAGAGTTTGTGTGATTTTTCAAATCCAAGAGAAATTCCAGCTAATGGACATACATTATCCTCCTTTACACTACCTATTGTCCATCCGTAATATCTAGTATAAGTGAATATTTGGCATAATGCAATTTTTTTGTCTGTTCTTTTTAAAAATTTAATATCCTTTAATTCTTCGGGATTCCGTAGTAATTTTAGAGCAACGGGGAATGTAGCTAACCGAAGGTATTTATTTAGTTTGTCATCTTTTTCTTTGTATTTACCCATATATTACACTACCTTTAAGTTTACAACGCAAACTCTTAATATTAATTGACTTTACCTTCTTATAAATGTTTTTCTCAGATAGATTTAATATGATGGTTTTTAATTGACCAAGTATTACATCATAATATATTACGCTTAGAGGTAGTGTATCATTAGAAAAAGATTAAAACAAGGCTTAGTGCAAGTTTATTTTGGAAGGGGCAAGGGTAAGACCACTGCAGCTTTAGGACAAGGTTTGCGAGCAACGGGACACGGATTTAAGGTATTTATGATTCAATTCATGAAAGGATATCCTCAATATGGAGAAGTAAAAGCTATAGAGAAAATGCCTAACTTCGAATTGAAACAGTTTGGCACGCCAGACTTAATAGCAACTCCAGGAGATATTGATTTCGAAGAAGGAAGGAAAGGCATGGAGTTTGCAGAGAAAATAATTATGTCCGATGAATATGACTTAGTAATTCTTGATGAAATCGGAGTAGCTGTTGAATATGGGATTGTAAATATCGATGATGTATTAAAATTAATTGATAATAAACCGGAAAAAGTCGAATTAATTATAACAGGAGGTCCTAAGATGCATCCAAAAATAAAGGAGCGCGCCGATTTGCTCACCGAAATGAGAATGATAAAACATTACTATTCCTCTAAAGGCATTAAAGCTCGTTTTGGTATAGAACATTAACGAGGTATCGTGAAAATAGATATGGGAAATAAGAATGTCAAGTTTAAAGATATTTTCATAGATCACCACAAATATCTTGGTAAACGCGAAAATTCGCTCAAGATTTATGACCTCCCATCTAGAAACTTGATCTTATCGCCCTTTAATTTGATATTTGATTCCATAGATCGATTACTTATCGTTAACTTTGAAGATGATCCTATTTATTTCAGTGTAGAGCTCCAAATTTTTCAAAAACTAGACAAAGAATACCCACTTGTAATCATGTATCGAAAGGATAACATGATGGATATTTATTATACTAATGAGATTGTTATAAAAAATAGAAAAAACATGCTCACTAATTTACTTACAAATACTTCATTCAATCAGCTTGAAGACATTGAATTTAAATTCCAATTTTACAATATGGGTCTGGATGCATACCTCTATTTTAAAGATAAGTTAGAGAAAGACATTGAATTTAAAATTAAAGAAAATACTCCTAGGAGAGAATTAGCTTCGATTTTGGCTCCAAAGGGTGCAATCAGTAATAAACCTGAGTACTTTCCCATCGTTTTCCTCAACATGTTCGGTATGGTAATCAAAAAAAACACAGATATTTTTATTAAAATTCACGGTTTTTTAAGAAACTTGGAAGAAATGCCCGTTCGAATGAATGAAATGGAAGTTTATCAAGCTTACTATTCTTTAGAACCCATTATCATCAATTGGAATAATAACTTTAGTGGTAACATAAATCCTATAATACTAAATCCACCGATCCTAAATATTTCAAATCAAAATATTACTTATGATCTCGTAAAGAACTCCGATTACTACGAGATAAAAAAACTCTCTGGAAAAGACGAAAAAGACCATACTATTACTTTTGAATTTTCTCCAGCAATACCAAATTTATTATCTTTAGGGAGCAATTCGAAAACAAATGGAAGATTTTCTTGCATAATTGATGAAAACAGGGGGATTTTTGGAGGGGAGTATCATTTAACTCGTTCTGGAGTGACTATTGAGTTTAGCATTACACTAACTAAAGGATGGCAGCCATTCCCTGGTAAACTGTGGCTAAAAACCTATAAATGGACCTCAGAAATACAAATCCAAGATATCGGAGATATCAATATCAGTTCTTATTGGCGAAGAATAAAATTATGAGATAACATGTATTTTAATAAAACTTTCTTTCTGGAATAGTTTCTATAGTGTCTCGAATTTTAATTTTAATTTCATTAAAAATCTTGAGCGAACTGTTAAATTTATTCGATACTCCTTCTTTTAGATGCATCTCAAGAAATGATTCCAATGATTCCAGCTTTTCAATATTTCCTTCTGAAATACAATATAAAAAGTAGTTATTTTCGAGTTTTTTAAACGATAAAAAACGATATTTTTGGAAACCTGATTTTATTGAAATCCATCTTGGATAACCTTTCATGTGTGCATGAATAATTGCCAAAATTGCTTCAATTTTTGCTGTCAAAACTGTTTCGCTATAATCAATAATTTTTTTAACTAATCGAGAAGTTGGAGAAGAATTGAGATCGTCCCTAGAAATATAATTTTCAGAATCATGCTCAAATTGTGTTTGATCTCCAAATTTTAGAATATTCTCTTTATCTAAAAGAAGCGAAATAATACCAACCGATTCAGATGATAATCCAAAATAATATAATTTGAGCCAATTATCTATATAATTAAAATTTGGTTTCTCGAATTTAACTTTTGATTCGACTGTTTCTTCGATATAATTTAAGAATATATTCATTTTAAATGAAATCTCACGTTTTTCAATTTTAGTCAATTTTTCAATATTAATTTTATCCTTCTGTATCATGTCATTGAAAAACATTGAAACCCGATTAAATATCCAATCGCTTTCTTTATCTGAAAAATTTCCTATGAGAATGTGAATGACTCCATTTTTCTCAAAAAACCGAGCGATTAACTTTTTTTCTTCTACGTCCTCCTCGTTTCCTAAAATTAACAACATTTTGTCAAGGGTTCCTGATAAAGTTCTCGTAGAAATAGTATCTAAATTGTTTGTTAACTCCAAAATATACTTACATTTTTTATCGTTATAATATATAGGAATTCTCTCCTTTGAAACAATTCCGAAAAAATAAATGCTCTTAGGAGCCTTAGAAATCTTTTTTTTTTCTGTTCCTTTAATATTTTTTCTCGATACGATTTTAATGTCTTTAGTTTCTATTTCATTAGAAAAATTGTTCTTCCCGTATATAATACGGAAAAGTTTTACCGAAAAAAGCTTACAATTTCTGCAGATACAATCATCATGATATGGCGCTACAATAATTTTTCCACAATGGTCGCACTTTACTCTATTGTAACTTCTCTCTTTATTCTCCATTTTCTGCTTTTATGATTTCTCCACTGTGGTTATTAATTAAGTCTTATCCTATAATAATTTAAATTTGTTTCTGTTATTTTTGTATTAGCTTGATTATTATAAAAAGGTATGAAAGGAATTGATGTTATGTTATTAATCAGATAATACAAAATAAAAAAAAAGATATTACATGAAGACAATTGTACCTTCCCCTGAAGTTACAACATCGTCATTTTGATTTTTTACTATTGTTTCAGCGATGATAAATTTTAGTTTTCCATCCTTTTTAGTAAATTTTTCTTTCACTGTAGCAATAGCGGTTAATTTATCTCCGAAAAACACGGGTTTTATGAATTTAACAGTTTGGCCTCCATATAATATACCCGGACCAAATAATTTAGTTCCCAAAACTGCTGAGATTAACCCAGAACTCAAAGCTCCATGGGCAACTTGCTTTCCAAACATTTGAGTTTTTGCGTATTCAGGATTTACATGAATCGGATTGAAATCCCCAGTAACTTCAGCAAATTTCATAACATCTTCTTCTGTGATAGTTTTCGTGAATGATGCAGAATCGCCAATGTTATAATCTTCATATTTTACTGGTTCTAAATCTGACATAAGTTATTATATGAAGTTAGAGATAAAAATGTTAACGATCTTTTTAGAGCACTCTCAACTAATCCTAAGGCTTTATTGAAAAATTAACTTTTTCTGAAAACAATAACAAATATAATTTTTCGAAAATTCAATTCTATGAATTCAAATCAATACATATAAAATAAAAGTAAGGATGAAAAAATGGGAAAATTATCAAGAAGAATCGCGATAGTTGGGGCTGGAATGTCACAATTTGGAAAACTGTTCCCTCTTAAGAGAAACCCCGATTTGTGGGTCGATGCTTGGCTAAATGCGGTCAAAACAGTAGATAATGGAATTGAACCTAAAGATGTAGACGCATGTTATATAGGTAATTATTCTTCAGATCTATTTAATCATCAAGGACACCTTGCACCCCAAATGGCAAATTTGGTAGGATTGTCTCCAAAACCAGCATCTCGATTTGAAGGAGCTTGTGCTAGTAGTGGTGTTGCCCTAAGGCAAGGAATTTTAGCAATTGCTTCAGGTATACACGATGTAATAGCTGTTGGTGGGTGTGAAACGATGAATGAGGTATCTACAACCTTGGTAACGGATACTTTAGCTACGGCATCAGATAACTTATTTGAATATCCTGCTGGAGCTACCTTTCCGGGTTTGTATGCCGCTGTCGCTTCGGCACATTTCCACAAATATGGAACTACTGCTGAAGATTTAATGAGAATTGGAATTAAAAACCATCAAAATGGGACACAAAATCCTTTCGCTCAAATGCAAATATCAATTAAAGATTTAATGAATAACAAGATAACTAAATTAGAAAAACAAGGAAGAGATATTCCTGATTGGAAAGATGAGTTCGATTTTCTTAAAAGTTCATCTAATCCTATGATTGCAAGTCCGCTTAGACTTTTTGATTGCTCGCTAGTAACTGATGGAGCCGCTTGCGTGTTTTTAGCTGCTGAAGATGTAGCTAAACAGTTCACTGATACCCCTATTTGGATTACTGGAACGGGTCAAGGTAGCGCTGCGTTATCTTTACACGATCGAGATATGTTAACGAGCTTTGTAGCGACAAAAGAAGCAGCAAAACAAGCTTATCAAATGTCCAACCTTAAACCAAGTGATATTCAGATAGCAGAATTGCACGATTGCTTCACAATTGCTGAACTGGTAGCAATGGAAGATTTAGATTTCTATGAAAAAGGTAAAGCGGTTGATGCCGTTCGCGATGGTGAATCTAAGTTGGATGGGCGTTTACCTTTGAACACTTCCGGAGGACTTAAATCTAAAGGACATCCTGTAGGAGCCACTGGTGCAGCTCAAGCAGTGGAAATATTCAAACAAATGAGACGGATTGCTGAAAGAGATCGCCAAGTAAAATTTGATGTAGAAAAAGCGCTTACACATAATTTAGGCGGTAGTGGAGCGACTTGTGTGGTGACAATTTATCAAAAATAGAGGTGTATATCGTGTCAGAAAATGAAAAAGAGTTTACGATGGAAAGTTATTTAGAATATTTACAAAGTAAAAAGCTTATGGGCTCGAAATGCAAGGATTGTGGTGAGACTTACGTACCCTCAAGGAAATTATGCATTAAATGCAATTCCACGAACCTAGAATGGATTGAAATGTCAGGTAACGGAAAATTAGCGGCTTTTTCTTGCATTGGCGTAGGAGCAACATTTATGTCTGATAAAGGATATTCTATTAAAAATCCCTATTGCTTTTCAGTTATTAAACTTGAGGAAGGACCAATGATTTCCGGACAATTAATAGGAGTTGACGAAAAACAACCAGATACTATTAAAATTGGTACTTCTGTGAAAGTTAAGTTTCTTGAAACAGAGTTAAAAGGAGAAACGAGAGTTGATTTAGGTTTCGAACCCGCTTAAACACAAATTTTTTATTTTTTATTTTAATTTTAGAAAATTATATTAATTAAATTCATGCAACTCTATTGGTGGTTTTGATAAAAAAATCTTACAAACTAATTATAATCACATTAATTGCGTTAGCAGTAGTTCTTCCTATCATTATTCCAATTTTCCTTTTACTAAATGATAATAAGTTCACAAATAATGATATAGAATTACACTTCAATGGTGATACTGCATACAGTTATGTAGCTGACCAAATAAACATCAATACAACTCATTATAGAATACCTGGTACTCAAGGGAGAGAAGATTGTGCACAATACTTTATAACTAAATTTCAACAAATCGATCCCACGATTAATTTCGCGCTTCATAATTTTACAATTCTTTCAGTGGAATGCCAAAACGTCCTGTTTAAAATCAACGAAAACTTTTCAAATATCGTGATTTTAGGCACTCATTATGATTCTAGGGCTAAAGCTACAAAAGACTTGACAAATCCTGATTGGCCTGTGCCTGGAGCGAATGATGGAGCTAGTGGAAGCGCGGTTTTAATAGAGCTTGCCGAAGTTTTATATGAAAGAAGACAAAATCTTTCGGTTCAAATTTGGTTTCTGTTTTTCGATGCAGAGGATCAAGGTTCTGACGTTGGTCCTGGAATACCAGGATGGGGTTGGTGTGAAGGCTCTAGTAAGTTTGTACAAGACATCGAAAATTTCTATAATTCTTCCAAAGAAACATTTGATGCCATGATCTTATTGGATATGGTTGGAGGAAATAATCTCCGTTTTATTAGTGAGCAATACTCAACATCTTCACTTTTAAATGAACTGTTTGAGACTGGAAGGCAGTTAGGATTTACGAGCGCATTTCCTACCGATCCAACGGTTGCTTCTATAACCGATGACCACGTGGCTTTCTTGAATTATGGGATTCCATCAGCTGATTTAATTATTAATTTTTGGAACGCCCCTAGTGAATGGCCTTATCATCACACAACCAACGACGATCTTTCACATATCTCAAGTAATAGTCTTGAGATAACTGGAAAAACTGTAGAACAATTTATTTACAATAATTATTATGAGAATAACAACCAATTTCAAGGAAACTACCCTTGGAGTGGTGATGTTAACCTTCTAGACTCTGATGTGTTCATAATTATTGTAATTATAATCCCAATAGTAGGGATAGCAGTTGTTCTATTATACTTACGTTCGCGATCAAAAAAAGCTAAAGTCTAAATCAAAGATAGAATTACGAGTAAAAAATTACAGTTCAATTTTTTGACCTAATATTGCACGATGGTTAGTCTCATCAATGTATATTTCCGATAAATCAAAAGTGCTAAAAACTCTTTTTATTTCTGCTACCGTAAAAAAATGGTGTGGAAGTCCCTTTTCTTGACCTGCTAAAGGAATATAAGTTCTTGTCTCAACTTTTTTCATATTTTGCTTTTTAACATAAAAACCTTGAAGTAAGGGAAATGTAAGAAATATGAAACCCTCTGTTTTTAAAATCCGTTCTACTTCCTTAACAGTAAACATAATATCTTTCATTAAATTATGGTGTATTACTTGAATTGAGATAACAGCGTCAAAAAAACCATTTTTATAGGGAAATCTATGTTCAATTTTTTGACAAATTAGATCTGAAGAAAGATTCTCTTCAGTTAACCAATTTTTTGCTATTTCTAAACCATTCGGAGACCCATCAAGACCATAAACTTTAAATCCTCTTTTCAATAAATACAAAAGATGCCTTCCTGTTCCACACCCTAAGTCTAAAATTCGCTGTACCCCTTTTTCGTTAAATAACTTAGCTAACCTCTCCATATCTGGGTGAGGATTTGTGAAATATTTACCTTTTTTAGCGAAGACATCGTCCCAGTCTGGCATAATACTATTTAGGTTAATAAACTCAATTCAGTGATCTACTTCGTAAAAATAATGTCCATACTTCTCTTTAAAGGCTTCTGCGACTTCATTGGTTTTCGGACGAATGAATTCGTAACCATCTTTAATGGTTTCATAAGTAACTGGCAAATTACCTAACACTTCACCATCAACTTGGCAAAGGTACGGCTCATCTTCAGAGTTAGCCATTTCTATTCGTACTTTTTTACTCTGATACTCAAAAACATCAGGATGGGGTAATAGAGAGGCGCTATACATTCTTTTAAATTGAAAGAGGAGCTTAAATTTACTGATATCTACTACACTTACATCAAATAACCCGTCTTCCACACTAGCCTTTTGACACACATACATTCCCCCACCGTATGCACCTCCATTTCCTACTGCAGTTAAATTTGCCTTTCCTTCGAAAGTGTCTTTATCCATTACTACTTTGACTTTTTTACTCTTCCACGCGAATAAAGTTTTAATAACAATCGCGTTATAATTTTTATCTTGATTCTCGTTTGCCCTTCTCGCCACCTCAGCATCAAAACCCTGTGATCCTACGCCTAAAAAGTATCTTTCGACACCATCATCAGTTTTAGCAAATCCTATATCTGACTTACTAGTATATCCTTCAGAGATTATCTCACAAGCTCTCTTTATGTCAGGAGTTATCCCTATTACCGCAGGAATATCATTTCCTGAACCCATAGGGATGAATCCACATAAAGCACCGGATTTTGAGCTAATAACGCCGTGCATAACTTCATTACAGGTTCCATCTCCTCCCGCACCGACAACTCGATATCCTTCTTTAGCTAATTGAGCTGCTAGCTCTATGGCATGACCGGCATGTTCAGTTTCAAAAAATTTGTAGGACAGTTTAAGATCGTCTAAACATTTTTTTGCGTATTCTATATCCGTTGCTGCTTGTTTCGACCCCCCCGCAATGGGATTATAAATAATCGCATAATCTCCTTCCATAATTATCACACTTAATTCTTGATACTTAAAATTCTTTTTATAACTATATTATAATTTTAAATCTAGAACTATTTAAAAGTTATAGTTTAAAAACTTAGGAACCCTAACTAATATTTGACAAAAATTAAAGCTTACTAAAATAAGTATTATCTTAATCCTTTAAATTCCTGAATTCATTTCTCTTTCCAAATACATCCACAGCCGCTACAAGTATAAATTTTACCATATACTCGCGGAAAATGACTTATAATATCTTTCTTATCAATTGATTCGTGAATTTTGTACCAGTTACCATCATCACAAATAGGGCATAATCGACGGCCCTCTGGTTTTGGAATCGTGAGTGTTTCTCCTGAGTGGGTGAAAAGACCTTCATTTTTTATAGAATTAATCATATTCTTTTTTTGAATAAATTTTTTTACAACTGGACTGATTACATTAATGTCTGTTTCGATATCGATAGATTCTTGATGAATTTCTGTAGCTGGTGTTCGTACTTCAAGCATTTTTAGATAACTTGAAACAATCGGTTTAATTTCATTCTTTTTTGGTAATCGCTCGTATTCATTAATGAAATTATCAATAAAATTTTCTACATAAACTTTTTCTATATTTAATCCTTTTTGTTCAACTTCTCTGATAATATCTCCGATAATGTAATCTTTTAAAACAGGATCTTCCATAACCATCTAAGAGCACCCCACCCAATATTACTCTCATTAAATCTGTTATTATTAAATTAATACTAGATTAAGATGTTATACTATAAAATACTATCTCAAAAATAAATCACTAGACACCCATTTGATCAAAAAGTGACTACTTTCTTTCGATTCAATAAAATGAATCCTATTAGCTTGTAAGAACAAAATTTATATTAGGATATTTATTTATTTAGACAAGAGAAAGAGTATAAATTAAAAACGACTGAGGAATAGATGAAGAACGCAAAAGAAAAAGTAAAGAAACCCATACCTCACAAAAAAGTAATTATCGCAGTAGTAATGATAATTATCGCGTTCTTTGGGTCGTTTTTGGTATTTTTTATCTTACAAATTTCTTTGAATACGGAATCCCCTGTTGTAGTAGTAATTAGCGGCTCAATGGAACCTACAATCCATGAAGGGGACGTATTATTCGTTATGGGAATCGACGCAAAAGATATAAAAAATGGTACTGCCGAAGATAAAGCTGGTGATGTGATAGTATTTAATGCTCAAGGGTTGTGGTTTACTGCACCTCAAGAACCTATTGTCCATCGCGTTATTGGTAAGTATCTAGATGGTGATACTTGGAAGTTCATAACTAAAGGGGACGCTAACTCCTTACCGGATGGAGCTCCTATTCCAGAATCTCGTATAATTGGTGTTGTAGTAGGCGGTATACCCTATATCGGCTGGATTAAACTTTTTTTGGAGAGATCTGGGTTATTAATTCCTTTACTAGTCATAATTTCAGCACTTCTTGTTATTAGTATAGTAAGAGACATATTTAAAGGAGAAGACGAGGAAGAAGATAAAGCTAATGCGAAAGATCAGAGGGATATTGATACACAACCCCAGAGAGAAGAATGAAACTAATGATCTTAAATTAAGTATTTATATTCATTATACTTTTTTCTTATTACAAAATTTATTTTTAATACATAGTGATATTGAATGGCATGGACACCTCCAACAAAATTTACTGTGATACTAAGCTTCCTCTGCTTAGCAGCAGGATTATTTATTTTAACTGAACTATTTTTTACTCTTATCTCCATACTACCACCTTTAGATTTCGGAACATTCAGTTCCGATCAATGGTGGGGTATTTTTGGAATGACCTTAGTTTTTCTCGCTTGGTTTCTAATGTTACTAGGAGTGAGAGTAAAAGGAATGTAATTTTAAATCTTATCTTTTTTTTTATTTTTATCTTGAGAACTCTGATTGAAGTATCTCCTTCAAATAAAACCGATATAGAATTTGAGATCAAGTTATTAAATTGACAATAATATTTTTATAAAAAAAAAAGATTTTAACTGCCTAATTGCTATACTCGGACAGTTTGAATATCGTTTGTTTATTTTGGTGGAGCAAGTACAATTTCAATGCTAGAAACATTGTTTGATTGACCATTTTCTCCTTCAAGTACTTCTGTTGAGAGCCTAATGTCTTTGTATTCAGTTCCTTTTAAGAATCTATTTCTTAAAATTTCACACACATCGACTGCATGTGAAATAGCTCTACCTCTGGCTTTAACAGTACAATCTTCTCCTTTATTAAGGATCATCATCGTAGCCATTACGTAATTCATGGTAGGTCTTCTTCCTACAAATACACTATTAGCTTCTTTTTCTTTTCTCTCGGTCATGTTATTTACCTTTCTTATTGTTTCAGTTGATTTCCTATACTTTTTAGTTATTTCGAATAAAAATTTTTATATTTTTATTTTAGGCATTGCTGTTTTACTGCTTTCAAGTTTCATAATTAGCAATAGATGCAATTACGCTTAGATTGTTCATAATACAAGAACTAATCTAAAGCTTAAGATCAAAAAATATTTAAAAACTATTAAATGTTATCAACTGATTAATATTTAAGTGGGATATCAGAAGTAATTAAATTTAAAATCTATGTAGGGTCGTTGGTAATTATAGGAATTATGGTCCCATTTATAAAATTTCCTTCTTGGAATTATGCCATAAGAGATAGAAAAGCTTACGATTCAAGATTAGATTTTGGAGAATTATTAAGGAATGTCAAAACATTTAAAAACTCATGTTGTAATAATATTAAATAATAAAAAATCAATTTATATTCTGATTTTTTAATACTTTACTAAAACTTAATAAAAGTATAAGAAGAGGAAGAAAAATAATGGCAAAAGTAGAAACCTTATTTGTAAAATCTAAAGTTCGGGAATTTATTAAATCCAATAATCTTAATACTAGCTCTGGTGTACTTGACGGAGAAACGTTAAATGGGCTAATCATTTGGATTCTTGACAAGGCTTGTGCACGCGCTAAAGCTAACGGCCGAAAAACGGTAAAGGCACGAGATTTATAAGCAACCTTAAAAAATTTTCAATCTTACTTTTTTTTATTATTTGTGCAAATCAAAACATTAAGGATTTAGCAAGGAACTAATAGTTTTAGCTTCTCTCTTAAAATTTGCCCTGCTTATCCCTGTTGAATGGTCTTTACTCACTTGTATTTTATGTGTGTTGATATCTGAAGGAATTTCTGTGTGAGTAATTAGAAATATTTGCGAAAATGTTTTAGACCTTATTAAATGTTTAAGAATCCGTTCTCTTCGAGTAGCATCAAGCGCAGCTAAGGGTTCATCTAATAATAAGATATCTATTTTAGGGTTTTTCTTAGGAGATTCTTTTATCGGGCGAATTTTGCTCATTAATTCTGATATAGCTAACCGAAGAGCTATTCCAAGTGCAGTTTTGTCTCCTCCCGAAAGAACCTCTATTGATTCATGAACTCCATTAAAGTTGTCTTTGATTTTAAGGGAGAGTCCCGTTTTCCTTGTTCCTGATAGATCTAAAAGTAAGTCGCTGTATTGGCCAGAAGTAAAATCTTTAATATATTTATTTGTTGTTAAAGCGATGTTTTTAACTAGTCGTTTTACAACCATATATTCAGTGACAAATCTCCTAACAAATTCTTTCGCTTTGTTTATATAGTCGATTTCTATATCGAGATCTCCGATGGATTTTTGTAACTCTTTCATTTGGGTAATTTCTTCTTTTAATTTGATGATTTTATTTTGGTTAATCTCGAATTTCTTTTGTTTCTCTTTAAAATCTTTTTCTATTACCTCTTGGTCAGCTATAAGTGTTTTTTTTTCATTAGATAATGCCTTTACTATATCAGCACTATAATCAATGATTTTCAAATTATTTTTATTTAGGATTATATTTATGTCTTCAACTGTTTTATTAAGCCCCAATTCATGTTTATGAAGATTTTTATAATCTTGTTTTAATCCTTGTATTATTGTAATTCGTTTATTAATCGCATCCAGCTTCGACTGATCTGAACGAATTTCTGAATCCAAGTTAGCAAGTATTTTAGTAATACTCTTGATTTTTTCCTGATTGATTTTGATTTCTTTATTAAATTTTGTAACAATCTCGTCATGATGTTCTTTTGTTAACTCATTTTGGCATGTAGGACATAAAGCTAGATTTAAACCATTTTCTTTTAAAGTAAATTTTAAACTTTCTTCCATTTGTTTAATTTTAGCTTTGGAATCGTCCATACGGCCCTTAGTCTTTCCTAAACCTCTAGAAGTAGCATCTCTTCTTTCTTCTTTAATTTTCTTTTTTGCTTCCATATTATTCTTATCATTCGTTAGGAGGTCAACTTTTTCGGCAATATTTTCTATTGGATCAAAATCATTTATGTTCAGGGAAGTTTTCTTAATTTTAGCTTGAAAATCGTTCTTATAAGAGTCAATTTTTTCTTCCGAAATCTCTTTTTTATTATATAGTTTTTCCAAACTCGAAATCAATTCATCTGAAGGGAATTTTAAGATTTTTTGTTCGTATTGTTCTTTTTTACTTTTATTTTCAATTAGAACTTTTTCCAATTCTGTATTCTCAAGCGAGATATTATTAATATCTTCTTCAATTCGTTCAATGGGTACTCTTTTTTTTTCCAATTTTTCCTTATTATATTTTTGATTTTTTGATTCTTTATCTAGGTGTGATAACGCGTCGTCAATTATATTAAGTCTGAAAAGATCAATTATCATCTCCCTTAAGTCCGCGCCTTTTTTATTTGCTAATTCTTCTACCTCTCCTTGTCTCACAAAAACAGTATTTAATGCTTGCTCTGTAGATATCTCAAAGAAGTTTTCAATATTAAAATTCTTGATTTCACGATAAGTAGTTTTAACCCATTCGAACAATTTGGGAGAAGTACCTCCTGTTCTGCCCCATTTACGATAAATATTATACTTTTTATTATCTAAGTCGAAATAGACTGTTAATTCTGCTTTAGCTTCACCATAAGTAATAAATGAAGCGGCATTTCTTGCTCTAAAGATTTTAGGTCCAAAAAAAGCAAAGAGAACTCCTTCAAGAATTGTAGATTTTCCATAAGAATTTTGACCGCTAATTAGTACCAATCCTTCAGGTAATTCTTCATTACCCTTTGGTAATTCTAGTTGCTTGTAACCCATGAAATTTTTAAATATAAGCTTAGTAATCTGCATTGATAAATTAAACCTCTTTTTCTCTTTCTATTTTTCTTAAAGCTTTTTTTAGTGCTCTCATTCCAATCTGCGTTAATTTATCAACATCATAATTACTTTGTTCTTCGTTTAACTTCTCGTTCACAAATGTTTTAAACTCTTCATCCGGTTTTTCTAAAATATATTCTTGGATTCTGCCTGCACTAATGTCATCTTCAAGTAATTCAGAGATATCAACAACATTCCAAATTAACTGTAGTATATTATATTTTTCAAGCTCAGAAAAACAATCCCTTCTAATACTTGACATCAATTCGTTTATTTGCCAATTTTTTTCGAAGGTAATTTCTCCGCTAAAATTAAATTTCAATCTCGCAGCAGTTTTCGGATTGAAACCTCCTACACTAATATATGCTTTTAATTGGTCCGATATTAGATTCTGTAAATCTATCGAGGATTGATTAGGATTTGTATCAATTGTAACAAATTCAAAATCTCTTCTTGATAAAATATCAGTAAATACTTTTTCGACTGTTAATTTTGGGGCTTTTCTGTCAATATCTACTATTAAATAGCCTTGTCTTTCATAGGCCTCTTTAAAATTCATTGGTAGTAAACTCCCGGAATAAAAATGGTTTCTTGTCACCCCTTTTAAACCGTGTTCGTGTCCTAAAGCTACGTAATCATAACCTAGGTCATCGCTACTGACCTTATTATGCAAAGTATTATCTCCTGTTGAACCGTGAGCAAGTCCAATATTTACAAATCCATCATTTTTAGGTGGTCTTTGTTTTTCTATCCAATTGTCGTATTGCTGTTGATAGATTTCAAAGCCTTTAAATTCAAAATATGGAAATAAATAGAATCGTGTGTTTTTGGCAGGAAAATTTAATTCTAAAGCTTTATTTTCTTTAATTGCATTAATCAAATCCCTTTCTTTAAAATAGTAGAGATTAGGATATTCTTCTTGTTTGATATGAGATTCGAAAGGTGTATATTCGTAACCTCTGAAAATACCATGATTTCCTTCAATGTAAATAAGTGGAACTTGACCATTAGTATTTGTAAAAAAATTTTTCATGCCTTCTTCAAAAGTTCTTCTGGCAGGTTCTGGAGGTGGATATGAGCTATATAAAAAAGGATGATGAAACATATCACCACAATGAACTAAGAAGTCTAAATTTTTAATCCTTGAGATGTCTTCCATAACTTTTAAAAAAGTATCATAGAGTTCTTGTTCGTACGGTCTTGAATAATTCTGAATTGCCCATTTATTTATGGTACCTCTTCTAGCTCTATATCCTAAATGAGTATCAGCCATTTGTACAATTCTTACCATCTTTATTTACACCTTATTCTTAAATATTATTTAGGAGGGATAACCTTATGTCTACGTACTTGCATAAATCTTTTTGTCTTAGGATCGTGTTGGAGTGTTACGAATTGAGCCTCAAAGTTATGTTGTTCTACAGGAAGCATTGTGCTTGCTTCGTGAGCCCCCGTTAAGCTTAAAGGGTAACCGAAAGGAGAAAATGGGATTAATCTTCTGAGAAGAGTTATAGCGTCGGCTGTATCATAATAATCAGGAATATCAAACCGTAAGGAGGCGCTGTCTTCAATAAGTCTCACAATGTAAGTCCAACTTTTGGTATATTTTGATAATTCAGGGAGTTCCACAATATAAGGGTTGGTTTTTATTTTATCATCCCAATATAATAAAATGAAATTGCCTTGTGCATCCCTAAGACGACTCGTTTTTGAAAAACTAAAATAATTAATATCATAAGTTTGTACGAAATTATAAAAGAATTTTATGAAGCTTTCGGGAGGAAAGATGTGCTGCCGGAACATATGAATTCCATCGCCTAAAAAAACGACTTTTTTATTTTTTCCCAAATTAGATTCATCTTTTATTCGAATTAATGTCTTTAAAACTTCATCTGCCGTTCGAATTCTGTCCACAACATGACCTATCGAAGGATAGTAGTAATTGTGATCATTGATGTATTTGTCTATCTTTTTCTTATAGGTGTTCTCGAACCAATCTTCAATATCATCTATGTTGTATTTTAAACTACCATGGTAGAATTCTTTTTTCAACTTTTTAATGAAATTTTCAATAACATCTCTATATATGACAAGTTTATGTACGTTGTCTTCAATATAAGCAAAAATTGGTTTATACATAATTAATTCTTTCTTGTATTTGCCGTTTTTATAGCTGATTTGACCCTCTCCAAATTTAAAACCAGCGATTTTTCCATATGTTCCTGTATTTGTATAAGAACTCTCATCGAAACCTATAATTTTAAAGTCGTTATCTATGTAATCGCTTAAATCTCCTTTTACTATTTGGTGTGCCATATCAATACAAAGTTTAGTAGAGTTTTCCAAAGGCACATCAAGACTATCCGCTTCTAGTTCAACCTTTTCGTCCTTAGTCCAGTTTGTAATTCTCCCTTTCATACTCTCCTTAAATCTTCTAATAATTTGATCGGGTGAAGTATTTTGTCTCTTCTTAAGTGAGTCATCCAATGAGATTAGTTCAAAATCAAAAGAAATTCGGTTTCACCTCGGGTTTAATTTTTAGGGCAAACTTGTTGGAGGAGGAGGAGGATTTTTATTTTTCATAATGTTAGCAAAATTTTCATAAAATTTTTCAGATACTTCTTTAAAATACTCATCATATAACGCAATTCTTAATTTTTGAAAATTTGTTAACCATATTGCCGATATTAAGCCAATCCCTCTCGTCCCCGTTAATGAGTCAAGATCTGATTGTTGAATCCCCCCACCTAAAGTTTTAGCAGCAATTAATTTTTCCTTTTCTGACCGTAGGGGTAAATTTATGACGGTATTCATATTAGATAAAATAGTGTCGTCAATCGGCGAATATTGTTGGGAAATCACTTCTAGAGCCAAATTAAATTTTCTTCCTTGACGGGAAATATCTTTAAACACATTACTATATCTCATCATATCTGGTCTTAACAAGCTTGGAGCCTCTTCAATTGTAAAAATTACAACAGGCATATCTAAAGGATCTTTCATTTTGTTGCCTGCTTTGATATACAATTTTGGTAAGCTTAGCTTAAAAATGTCGAAAAAAGGCTTCGGTAACGTCCGTTCTAATTTATTCTCAAAAGATTTAAAATCTGTTGATGATTTTAAGGCTTTTCTAAGATCAAACAAAGTTCTAGCTAAGACACTGTTAAAAAGAAATTGCTCAAGATCAGAAATCATTGACACATTAAAAACGATTAACTGTCCTTTTTCTAATTTTTTGATAATTTTAGGTAATTTACTGCTAGCTTTCGATTGAAACATATTTGAATATGTTAACCAATGTAATCTCCTTCGTACGGCAGCTAAAGTTTTTTCGTTATGATTACCCGGAGGAAGATATAACTCATCTAATAAATATTCAATAAAGTCTTCTTTTTTGTCTCGATAAGCAGAATGCACGGCACCTACTTGTAAATCATTGAAAGTACCGGTAGAAAATAAATCCTCTGGTTTTATCTCTTGAAGATTCATGATACAAGGTTCTGACATACTTTTGAGTTCGGCAGGGGGTTCTCCTTTATTAGGATACAAGTAAAACCACTTACCAAACAGTTGTTTATTGTTTTCAGCTGCGTTATAAATGTCGTAAATACCATATTCGACGCAACCTAATGCATATTCGTCGTGGACATCAATCGCTAACATCGAAACTTTTTTACCTTTTCCAGTCATAATTACATTAGCGTTATGTTGAAGTAACCCATCAATAAAAACCTGGTTTAGATTTGATTTTCCAGATCCTGTTGCTCCTGCTATGAAAAAGTGGTAATTTAGAAATTTAAAGGGAAAGTAAACGTTAACATTACTTTCAGAAGCTAAGGTGCCCATAAAAATTCCATCGGGAGTAAAAATAGTTTTTAGATACTCTGCTTTATCGCTTTGTACTGCTGATACTTCCATCGTATGAGGTTTTAATATCCCTTTCTCCATTAAATCTTCAATTAAGAAAAAGACATTAATAATATCAGCTTTTTCTTTCTTAGTTTTTGTATCTTTTTCTATACAAACAATTGGGCGCCCTTGAATGATATATTGTAATTCCATCTCCAACAAATCTTTGATATAGTCACTTATTTCTACGTTTCTTAATTGTTGGCGTGTCATGATGTAATCTGAGATTGTTTGCACATTAAGTATCTGAACGATAATAGTATATTCTTTGTTATTTTTTTTATCTTCTGCGCTTAATTTCAAAAACCCATGAAGATGTAAGTAGCGTTCGTGAAAAACTTCAATAGTGCTTTCTAAAGAATTGATCCTAATAATCATGGCAATTTTCCATCGAGTTATATTTTTAATTAATATAATAATTATTTGATCTATATAAATAAAGAATGCTATTAATCCCTAGTTAGGAGTTTTTCTGTTCTTTTAAATTATGTAGGTTTTATCTTTTTTAAACTTGTAGGACTTCAGAAATTTAATAGTTTTTAAAACCAAGTTAGAAACGCTTTACTTTAGAAAATCTTCAATTAGGTTGTAAACAGTTTCAAGAATATCCTTCTCTGGTAAGAAGGTTAATCTAACATGTCCTTTTCCATAATCTCCAAAACCAGAACCATAGACTAGACATACTCCCGTTTCTTTGAGCAATTCTACAACTAATTCTTTATCATCCTTCCATTTTCCTAATTCATTTAAATTTAATTTCGGAAAAAGATAGAATGCCCCATTAGGCTTAACACAGCTAATTCCCTCAATTTTGCAAAGTCTATCATATGAGTAATCCCGTCGTTCTTTTAATTTCCTCACCATTTCTACGGTATGATTACTTGGAGTCTTTAAGATTTCTATCGCAGCAAATTGAGCTACAGAGCTAGCAGATAGGCGTGCTCTTGCCATTTTTGCTATACCATTTTTTAATTCTTCAAGTTTATTTTCAGGATCGTGATAATAAAGGTATCCTAACCTCCAACCAGTTACTAAATGTGTTTTTGAAAATCCATTTAGTCCTATAATCGGAACGTCCTTACTTAATGATGCGGGACATACATATGGTTTATCATAAGTGATTTGGTCGTAAATCTCATCAGATAGAATAGGTAAATTATATTCTCCAGCTAAATCTATTATTTCTTTGATCTTTTTTTCTCCGTACAAGACACCAGTGGGATTATTTGGTGAACATATTAAAATTGCTTGAGTCTTATTGGTAATTTTCTTCCTTAAATCCTCAATATTAGGTTCCCAATCTTGCATCTCGTCAAGTGCATATTCCACAGGAATTCCATCGTAAAACTTCGCGTAATTGATGTATAGAGGATAAGAAGGGCCAGGTATCAGTAATTCTCTCCCATTTTCTATTAATCCTGATACAATAAAGTTAATTCCTTCAGTAACTCCCGAAGTAACCAAAATATCGTCAGTTCCAATATTGAGATTTTGAGTTTCATTAAGAACTCTGCTTAATTCTTCTCTTAGTTCAACAATCCCTAATGAATTGACATAATTATTTTTTCCCTTACGACTAGCATTAAATAATGCTTCTGAAATAAATGCAGGAGTAGGAAAGTCGTAGGCAACTGGATCTCCAATATTTAAATGATAAACTTTTTTACCACTTTTAGCTACTTCATGGGCAACAGCAGCTATTTCCCTTATCGCATATTCAACGCCTTTAACTCTCTTTGTAAGCAAAATAATCCACTTTATATATTTGATAATTAATTAATATAATACATTTAAGTATACAGAATGGAGAGTTAAATAAATTTTCGTTCTTGAGAAAATAAATATAAGAAAAAGCAATTCCTAAAATTGGTATTCTCTATTTCGGAGCTTAGAAACAAGGCGGCCTCTTGAAATTAATTGAATTCCAAATTGAGAACTATAATCGCGAGAAAAATCTGTGGTAACATTACACACCATAATTCCTCCTTCAATTTCGGGGATGTCAACACAAGCTTTATGAAGTTGACGCAATTGTGTGATAGAGATTTCCCTTTTCCAATCTCGAACGAATACACCATATTTACCAAACTTTCCATTACGAATTACTGCGTTAAATGTCCAAAGTTTCCCTGATTTGCCTTTTAATTTTTGCGGGCCATTAATAAACTCGTATTTTTCAGAAAAAACTTTTTCGGTTAACTCCGATAAGGATTCATCTCCCAATATCATAATATCACATTCAATTTTATATGAATATATCTCTTAAGTAATATATAAGTGTTATTTAGAAGTACGATTTTATTGATAATAAAATAAGTAATACACAGATAATATCACCGGATTGTTTGTATTGCATTCAAGGTAACAACCCACTGGTCCACCGACAAAAACACAATAAAAACGATATTATCAAAAAGAGGGCAAGTTCTTAAAGGTGAACAATTTATATAAAGGGTATTCACCGTTGACATCCGCGCCTTTTTTTTTAATATATTTAATTAAATTTTGTTGCAAAAACTCAACCAATTTGATTGCTATCGCTTCACAAACATTAGGACAATTTATAAAATTATCTTCGAGATACGTACAGTTTTTTTTATAGAGAATACAAAATTTTTTCATTTGTAAAGATAATCCTTCTGCTGGGAGAATGCTTATGTGTTCCCATAAATCCTTAAATCCTCCTAAGTTACTTGGAGGGATCTTTCTTAGTTCTTCTTTGAGAGGTTGTAATTGGTTTTGTGAAATATCTGAATTATTTAATCTCCTTTGAATAAGTTTGAACTCTTTTTTGGCTTCGATTTTACATAAGAAAAGAAAAATTTGTAAGAGGTTTTCAGCTTGTTCTGTTTTGTGAAAATCGATTATTTTCCATCCAGCGGCTTTCTTACACTTAAATTGTTTATTTTCTGGATTTGAGAAACCCGTAGGATATATCCAACATTGAGGTGGTTTTATTCCAGAGTTGTGAATTGAACATCCGTTAATTTCTTTATCGAATAAAAAACACTTTCCTGTTTTCACATTAAATCTTAATTGAAACGAAAAAATATTACTTCTAATAAAAT